>OIYV01000702.1_pt1 | contig 17980 bp, 30 predicted proteins | sample 1588251 | NCBI WGS metagenome assembly OIYV01 (sample SAMN03283282) | human gut metagenome | biome: human-associated habitat; material: feces | host: Homo sapiens | place: Peru | collected 2012
GTGAAGGTAGAGCTCCAGTAGGTAGAAGTGGACCAATGACTCCATGGGGTAAACCAGCACTTGGATATAAAACAAGAAAGAAAAAATCGTCTGATAAACTTATCGTACGCCGTAGAAATAGTAAATAGGAAAGGATTGTAAATATTATGGCAAGAAGCATTAAAAAGGGACCTTATGTTTTCGAAAGATTATTAAATAAGGTTAGAAAAATGAATGAAACTGGAAAAAAAGAAATTATCAAAACTTGGTCACGTCGTTCTACAATTTTTCCTGAATTTATAGGACATACATTTGCAGTTCATAATGGTAAAGAATTTATACCAGTATATGTAACTGAAGATATGGTAGGACACAAGCTTGGAGAGTTTGCATTAACTCGTAAGTTTGGTGGTCACGGCGATGACAAGAAGAAAAAGTAAGAGGAGGAAATAGAAAATGGATGTAAAAGCTATAGCAAAAGAAGTTAGAATAAGTCCAATCAAACTTCGTCTTATGGCAGATTTAGTACGTGGAAAAAGTACTACTGAAGCACAAAACATATTAAGAAATTATAATAGCAAATCAGCAAGAGTAATTCTAAAAGTTGTAAATTCTGCAGTAGCAAATGCTGTAAATAACAACAAATTAGATGAATCAAAGCTATTTGTTAAAGAAATAAGAGTTGACATGGGTGCAACTCTAAAAAGAAGGGTACCAGGTTCACGTGGTTCTATAGATAAATTCTATCATAGAAGATCACACGTAACAGTAGTGGTATCAGAAAGGTAATTTAGGAGGTATTTATGGGACAAAAAGTAAGTCCAACTGGATTTAGAATTGGTGTAAACAAAGATTGGGAATCAAAATGGATGGCTCCTAAAAAAGATTTTTCTAAGTACTTATTAAATGACATCAAAATAAGAGAATATTTAGAAAAGAATTTAAAAGATTCAAGTATTTCTAAAGTAGAAATCGAAAGAAATGCAAAAAGATGTGAAGTAATAATTCACACTTCAAAACCAGGTGTAATAATAGGACGTGGCGGAGAAGAAATAAATAAATTAAAACAAGCATTATCTAAATTGGTTGGTGAGAATGTTCAAGTTTCTATCATGGATGTAAAAAACATTGATTTAAACGCAGAATTAGTTGCACAATCTGTAGCAAAACAAATTGAAAACAGAGCACCATTTAGACAAGCACAAAAGAAAGCTATTCGTGCTGCCATGAAAGCAGGAGCAAAAGGAATTAAAATTTTAGTTTCTGGTAGATTAAATGGCGTAGAAATGGCTAGAAGTGAAAGACATTCTGAAGGAATAATACCATTACATACAATTCGTGCTGATGTTGATTATGGATTTGCCGAAGCAAACACTACATACGGAAAAATCGGAGTAAAAGTTTGGATATGTAAAGGAGAAATATTACCTTCTAAGTCCAAAAAAGAAGGAGGTAATTAATTATGTTAATACCATCTAGGACAAAATATAGAAGAGTTCATAGATTAAAATACGAAGGAAAAGCAAAAGGGAATACAAAACTTTCATTCGGAGACTATGGATTACAAGCTAAAGAAGGCGCTTGGATTACAAATAATCAAATAGAAGCAGCCCGTATAGCAATGACACGTTATATGAAACGTGGAGGAAAAGTATATATCAATATTTTCCCACACATGCCTAAAACAGCAAAACCACTAGAAGTTCGTATGGGTTCTGGTAAAGGTTCTGTTGATAAATGGATGGCAGTAGTAAAAGAAGGAAAAATATTATTTGAAATTTCTGGTGTATCAGAAGAAATAGCAAGAGAAGCATTACGCTTAGCTTCTCACAAATTACCAATTAAAACCAAATTTGTAAAAAAAGAAGAAATGGGTGGTGAAAACGCATGAAAATGGAAGAATTAAGAAAACTATCCACAGAAGAACTAAACACAAAAATAAAAGAATCTAAAGAAGAATTATTCAATTTGCGTTTCCAACAAGCTACAGGAAATTTAGAAAAACCAACTAGATTAAGAGATCTAAGAAAACAAGTTGCAAGAATGAAAACAATAATTCGCGAACGTGAGAATAATTAATTAGGAGGACACATTATGGATAAAGTTAAAAAAGAATTAGTTGGAAAAGTTGTTAGTAATAAAAACAATAAAACTATTACCGTATTAGTAGAAACATATAAGAAACATCCTAAATATGGTAAAAGAGTTAAATATAGTAAAAAATATACTGCTCACGATGAAACTAATAAAGCAAAAGTAGGAGACATAGTTAGAATAGTGGAAACAAGACCACTTTCAAAAACAAAAAGATTCTATTTAGCAGAAATAGTTGAAGAAAGAGTAATATTATAAGGAGGAAGTAAACATGGTTCAACAAGAAACACGTTTAAAAGTTGCTGACAACTCTGGAGCTCGTGAATTACTTGTAATAAGAGTACTTGGAGGAAGCAAGGTTAAATTTGGTAATATTGGAGATGTAGTAGTAGGCACAGTAAAAAAAGCAGTACCTAATGGAACTACAAAAAAAGGTAAAGTAGTAAAAGCTGTTATTGTAAGAACTGTTGAAGGTGTAAGACGTGATGATGGCTCATACATAAAATTTGATGACAATGCATGTGTGTTAATAAAAGACGATAAGTCTCCAATCGGAACACGTGTATTTGGCCCAGTTGCTAGAGAACTTCGTGATAAGGATTATATGAAAATCGTTTCTTTAGCAAAAGAAGTTTTATAGGAGGTAAATTATGAAATTAAAAGTAGGAGATAAAGTTAGAGTAATGGTCGGAAAAGACAAAGGCAAAGAAGGAAAAATTACTCATACATTCAAAAACGAGAACAAAGTAATAATTGAAGGACTTAATATTGTTAAAAAACATGTTAAACCTAACACTTCTAACGAAACTGGTGGAATTATAGAAACAGAAGCAAAAATAGATGCTTCAAACGTAATGATAATCGACTCTAAAACTAATAAAGTTACAAGAGTATATCATGATATAGATAAAAAAAGTAATAAAAAAGTTAGAGTGAGTAAAGCTCACAATAAACTTGATTAATTGGAAGGAGGGTATATATGAACCGCCTAAAAGAAAAATATAACAAGGAAATAGTTCCTAGTTTAAAACAAAAATTTAATTATAAATCAGTAATGCAAGTTCCTCGCCTTGAAAAAATAGTAGTTAACATTGGTGCAGGAGATGCTAGTCACAACTCAAAATTACTTGAAGCATGTGTTAATGACTTAATGGCCATAACAGGACAAAAACCAGTTATAACAAAGGCTAGAAAATCAATCGCAGGATTCAAAATTCGTGAAGGACAAAATATTGGATGTAAAGTAACTTTAAGAGGAGAAAATATGTACAACTTCTTAGACAAACTAATTTCAGTATCACTTCCACGCGTTAGAGATTTTAGAGGTGTATCATCAAAAGCATTTGATGGAAGAGGAAATTACACAATTGGAATTAAAGAACAATTAATTTTCCCAGAAATTGAATATGATGATGTAGTTAAAGTAAGAGGTATGGATATCGTTCTTGTAACAACTGCGAAGACAAACGAAGAAGCTTATGCATTATTAGAAGAACTAGGTATGCCTTTTAAAAAATAGTCGGAGGTTATTATGGCAAAAAAAAGTATGATAGCAAAAGCTAACAAAACACAAAAATTTAAAGTACGTGAATATACACGTTGTAATAGATGTGGTAGACCTCACGGAGTATTAAAAAAATATGGTCTTTGTCGTATTTGCTTCAGAGAATTAGCAAATAAAGGACAAATTCCAGGAGTAAAAAAATCAAGCTGGTAGCGAGAAGGAGGAATTTATAATGGTAGTAACAGATCCAATTGCAGATATGCTTACAAGAATTCGTAATGCTAATGCAATGAAATATAAAGAAGTATCAATGCCTGTATCAAATGTAAAAAAAGAAATTGCTAAAATATTAAAAGAAGAAGGTTTCATTGAAGACTATAAAGTTGAAGAAGGAACACTTACATTAACTTTAAAATATACAACAAAAAAAGAAAGGGTAATTACAGGACTTAAACGTATTTCAAAACCTGGTTTAAGAGTTTATGCTAAAAAAGACGAAGTACCAAAAGTATTAAATGGCTTCGGTATAGCAATTGTTTCAACATCTAAAGGTATTATGACAGATAAAGAAGCAAGAAAACAATCACTTGGTGGAGAAGTAATGGCTTATATCTGGTAATAGGTGATTATAATGAGTCGTATAGGTAAAAGAATAATAGCAATTCCTGACAATGTTGCAGTTGATATAAATGATAGCACTGTTATAGTAAAAGGACCAAAAGGCGAACTTACAATGCCAATATCTAAAAATATTGAAGTTGAAGTTAAAGAAAAAGAAGTTTATGTTAATAGAACAAATGAATTAATTCCTACTAAGCAAATGCACGGAACTACTAACGCTAATATCAAAAACATGATCGAAGGAGTTTCAAATGGCTTCAAAAAAGGTCTAGAAATCGTTGGTGTAGGTTACAGATTTAACGTTAAAGGAGACACTTTAGTAATAAATGCAGGATACTCACACCAAGTAGATATAACAATCCCAGAAGGTATTAAAGTTGAACAAAAAAGTAATACAGAAATAGAAGTTTCTGGTATTGATAAAACAAAAGTAGGAGAATTTGCAGCTAATGTTCGTAAAGTAAGAAAACCTGAGCCATATAAAGGAAAAGGTATTAAATATGCTGGAGAACATATTAGACGTAAAGAAGGTAAAAAGGCTAAATAGTAGGAGGAAAATATGGTAAAGAAAGAATCACGTAATGAAATGCGTAAAATAAGACATGAAAGAATTAGAAAACAAATTTCTGGTACAAAAGATATCCCTAGATTATGCGTTTACCGTTCAAATATGAATATTAAAGCTCAACTAATTGATGATGTAAATAAAATCACTTTAGCAGAAGCATCTTCTATTAATATGAAAGGCAACAATACCGAAGTAGCAACAAAAGTAGGAGAACTAATTGCTGAAGAAGCAAAAAAATTAAAAATTAAGAAAGTTGTATTTGATCGTGGTGGATATCTATACCATGGACGTGTTAAAGCTCTAGCAGATGCAGCACGTGCAAAAGGTTTAGAATTCTAGTGGGAGGTAAAATTATGCAAAATAAAAAAATGAATAATAAGCCTGTTAAAACACTTGATGAAATCGTTTTGGACACTAAAGCAGTTGTTAAAGTAACACAAGGTGGACGCCAAAGAAGATTTCAAGCTGTTGTTTTAGTAGGAGACAGAAAAGGTCTTGTAGGACTTGGAACTGGTAAAGCAAACGAAGTTGCAGAAGCAGTTAAAAAAGCAAGACAAGAAGCTAATAAAAATGTTGTTAGAATTCCAATTATTGAAGGTAGAACAATTCCTCATGAAGTTGTAGGAACTAAAGGAGCTACTAAAGTAATTATAAAACCAGCATCTGCCGGTACTGGAATTGTTGCAGGAGGAGCAGTAAGATCTGTTCTAGAACTTGTAGGATGCCATGATATAGTATCTAAATCACTTGGATCAAGAACAAAAATCAATATGGCTAGAGCTACAATATCAGCACTTCAAAGTTTAAAAACAATTGAAGAAGTAGCAGCAATCCGTGGAAAATCTAAAGAGGAGATATTAGGATAATGGAATTACATGAATTAAAGAAAAACATTGGAGCCACTAGTACTAGAAAAAGAGTAGGACGTGGACCAGGTAGTGGTTTAGGAAAAACAAGTGGCAGAGGAGAAAACGGACAAAAATCTCGTAGTGGAGCTTCTATAAGAGCAGTCTTCGAAGGAGGACAATCTCCATTATATAGAAGATTACACAAAAGAGGATTCTCTAATGCAGAATTTAAAACAAGATATGCAACAATTAATATTAGCGACTTAAATAGATTTAATGACGGAGATGTAATAACTCCAGAATTACTAAAAGAAACTGGAATTGTAAAAAAACAATTATCAGGAATTAAAGTTCTAGGAAATGGAACACTAGAAAAAAAATTAACAATTAAAGCACATAGATTTACACAAAGTGCATTAGAAAAGATTGAAGAATCAGGTAGTAAAGCTGAGGTGATATAGGATGTTTAAGCCTCTTAAACAACTATTTACTAAAAAGAATAAAGATTTAAGAAAAAGAATTTATTTTACACTAGCAGTTTTAACCCTATTCATCGTTGGCACAACAATTGAAGTTCCAGGAACACAGGCAATAACTAAAAACCTAGGTTTCTTAGAATTACTTAACGTTATGGGAGGAGGGGCCCTAGAAAAGTTTTCAATTTTCTCATTAGGTGTAACTCCATATATAACTGCATCAATTATAATTCAATTACTTCAAATGGATATTATTCCATATTTCAAAGAATTATCTGAGCAAGGGCATACAGGTCAGCAAAAACTAAACCAAATAACAAGATATGTAGGTATAGCATTTGCATTTGTTCAAGGCTTTGCAATGGCTTACGCTTTTTTAGGAAAAGATGCCGGAATAATAAACCAATTAGAAGTAGCACTAATAATGACAGCAGGAACAGCATTCCTATTATGGCTTGGTGATCAAGTAACTCAAAAAGGTATAGGAAATGGAGTTTCACTAATAATTATGGCAGGTATAGTAGCATCACTTCCAAATATGATGATAACTGCATTTAAAACATTAGTAGATTTCACTACAACCAAAACTGGAATAGTAGGAATGGCAAGTTTCTTATTATTCGTATTAGTGTATCTAATTGTTATAGTAGGAGTAATTTTTGTTGAAGGTGCAGAAAGAAGAATTTCAATACAATATGCAAACAAATCAACAGCTAGTTTAGGCAAACAAACATACATGCCTATCAAAATAAATTCAGCAGGTGTTATCCCTGTAATATTTGCATCAAGCTTACTTGCAGTACCAGCAACAATTGCTCAATTTGTAAGCAATGAAAAATTTACAAGTTTTGTAAATACTTACTTAGATTACACAAAACCAGTAGGATTTATATTGTTTATAGTTTTAATATTCTTCTTTGCATATTTCTATACATTTATACAAATGAAACCAGACCAAATGGCAAAGAATTTACAAAACAACGGAGGTTATGTTCCAGGAATTAGACCAGGAGAAGCAACTACTAAATACTTTACAGATGTTTTATCTAGATTAACTATAGTAGGAGCATTCTTCTTAACAGTACTAGCAGCACTTCCAATTCTAGTAAATACATTTACAGATTTACCATCAACAGTATCACTAGGAGGAACAGGATTATTAATCGTTGTAGGTGTAGCTATAGAAACATATAAACAATTAGAAAGTAGCCTTTTAAGTAGAACATATGATGGGGTTAAAAGAAATAGTAGGAGAAGAAGATAATGAAAAATATTATTTTATTAGCACCTCCAGCCGCAGGTAAAGGTACATTATCACAAATTTTATCCGAAAAATATGGATATATATCTTTATCAACTGGAGATATCTTAAGAGAAAAAGCAAAGTTTGATGAAGAACTAAAGAAAAAAATGAGCGAAGGCAAATTACTAGATGACGAAACTGTATTTGATGCCTTAACTTATTACTTGGGAAAAATTGACAAACCATATATACTTGATGGCTTTCCAAGAACAGTAAAACAAGCAGAAATGTACGACGATTTATTAACTAAAATGAATAAAGACTTAGGTGTAGTTATTTATTTAGATGTTGATAAAGAAGAGTTAAAACAAAGAGTAACAACAAGAATAATTTGTCCAAACTGTAAAAAATCTTATTCAACAAGAAACAAAGACTTATTTCCAAAAGAAGAAGGCATCTGCGATGAATGTAAAACTAGTTTAATATCTAGAGAAGATGATAAAGAAGAAGTATTCGAAAAAAGATATTCAGAATATCAAGAGAAAACTTCCCCACTTATAAACTTCTATAAAGAAAAAAACTTACTCGTTACAATAAATACTCCAACTATTAAAGATATGGAAATAGAAGCAGAAAAGGTAATAAAATAATATATGATAAACATAAGAAGCGATAAAGAAATAGAGTATTTGAAAATCGCTGGAAAGATTGTATATGATACTCATCAATACTTAAAAAAATACATAAAACCTGGTATTACAACAAAAAAATTAGATGAATTAGCAGAAAAATTCATTCTAAGTAAAGGTGCTACTCCATCCTTTAAAGGATATGAAGGCTTTCCAAGTACACTTTGTACAAGTATAAACGAAGAAGTAGTTCATGGTATTCCAAGTAAAAAAATACTTCACGAAGGAGACATAATAACTCTAGATATTGGAGCATGTTACAAAGGATACCATGGAGACTCAGCGTGGACTTATGCAGTAGGCAAAATATCAGAAGATAAAAAGTACTTAATGGAACACACTGAAAAATCACTATACGAAGGTTTAAAAATGGTAAAACCGGGCAATAGAATAGGAGACATCTCTTCAAGTATAGAAGAGTATGCCAAAAAACACAATCTAGGAGTAGTAAAAGAATTAGTAGGTCACGGAGTTGGAACATGTGTCCATGAAGACCCAGAAATACCAAACTATGGTAAAAAAGGGACAGGGCCATTACTAAAAAAAGGCATGGTTATAGCAATAGAACCGATGCTAACTCTTGGTAGTCCAGATATAGTAATGACAGAAAACAATTGGACTATTGAGACAGAAGATTACAGTCCATCAGCACATTTTGAGCACACAGTTGTAGTGACAGAAGATGGATATGAAATTACGACAGGAGTGTATGAAAATGGCAAAAAATGATGTAATTGAAGCAGAAGGAAAAGTTCTTGAAGTTATTCCAGGAGGAAACTTCAAAGTTGAATTATCAAACGGTCATATAATTGAAGCTCACGTTTCTGGTAAAATGCGATTAAACTATATTCGTATTTCACCAGGCGATAAGGTTATGATCGAACTTTCCCCATATGATTTAACACGTGGGCGTATAACCTATAGAAAGTAGGAGGTAATAATAATGAAAGTAAAACCATCAGTAAAGAAAATTTGTGCAAAATGTAAAGTTATTAAACGTAAAGGAAAAATAATGGTAATTTGTGAAAATCCAAAACACAAACAAGTTCAAGGTTAGTAAGGGAGGAATAATATGGCACGTATTAAAGGTGTAGAAATACCTAATGATAAGAAAATAAAAATTTCATTAACTTATATTTATGGCGTTGGTAGAGCAACTGCATCTAAAATATTAAGCGAAACAAAAGTAGATCCAGAAAAAAGAACAAAAGACCTAACAAATGAAGAATTAGGATTAATTCGTGAAGAATTAGGTAAATACGTTACTGAAGGAGATCTAAGACGTGAAGTAGGTATGAACATCAAAACAAAAATGGAAATTGGTTCATATCAAGGAATTCGTCATAGAAGAGGTTTACCTGTAAGAGGACAAAGAACAAATAGAAATGCAAAAACTCGTAAAGGTAAAGGAAAAGTAGTAGCAAATAAGAAAAAATAGGAAGTTTAAGGAGGTTAAACTATGGCTTATAAACAAAGAAAAAGAAAAGTTAAAAAGAATATTCCTGAAGGTGTTGCACATATTCACGCAACATTCAATAATACAATTACTACAATTACAGATAAAGATGGAAACGTAGTAGCATGGGCATCAAGTGGCGCAATTGGATTTAAAGGAAGCAAAAAATCAACACCATTTGCTGCAGGATTAGCAGCAGAAAAAGCTGGAAAAATGGCTTATGATGCAGGAATGAGAAAAGTTGAAGTAGTCGTAAAAGGTGTTGGACCAGGAAGAGAAACAGCTATTAGAACTTTACAAAATGCAGGTCTTGAAGTAACTACAATAAGTGACGTTACTCCAATTCCACACAACGGATGTCGTCCACCAAAAAGACCACGTAACTAATAAAAGGGAGGTTAACCTATGATACAATTTGAAAAACCAGTATATAAAATAACAGAATACGAAGAAAAAAATAATTATGGAAAATTTGAACTAGAACCACTAGAAAGAGGATTTGGTTACACAATTGGTAATGCATTAAGAAGAGTAATGCTATCATCTCTACCAGGAAGCGCTATAACAAGCGTAAAAATTGATGGAGTTTTACATGAATTCCAAACAATTGAAGGAGTAGTTGAAGACGTAGCATCTATCGTATTAAACCTTAAAAATGTAGTTATCAAAAAATATTGTGAAGAAGAAAAAACAATAAGATTACATGCAAGCGAAGAAGGAATAGTAACTGCTGGAGATATAGAATGTGATGCTGATGTTGAAATAATTAACAAAGACCAAATAATAGCAACCCTTGCAAAAGGTGGAAAACTTGATATGGAAATGACAGTAGGTTCTGGAAGAGGATATGTAAGAGCAGAAGAAAACAAAAAATTACTTGGTGATAAAAAAATAGGTGTAATTGCTATAGATTCACTATATTCACCAATTGAAAGAGTTGGATATGAAGTATTAGATGCTCGTGTTGGACAAAATGAAAACTATGATAAATTAGTTATGGAAGTAGTTACAAACAGTTCAATGAAACCAGAAGAAGCAATTGCATTAGCAAGTAGAATTTTAATAGAACACTTAGAAATAGTAACAAAATTAGATAAAATTGCTAACGTAGCAGGATTTATGGTAGAAAAGAAAGAAGACCCAAAACAAAAAGCACTAGAAACTGCAATTGAAGACTTAGATTTCTCAGTTCGTGCATATAATTGCTTAAAAAGAGCAGGTATTCATACCTTACAAGATTTAGTAAATAAATCAGATGCTGATGTTATGAAAATTCGTAATTTAGGCAAAAAATCATTAAAAGAAGTTCTTGATAAAGTTAAAGAATTAGATTTAACTTTAAGAGACGATGATTAACAGGAAGGAGTTGTAATAATGGCTTACAGAAAATTAGGTGTTGATAATAAACATAGAAGAAGCATGCGTGCTAATCTTGCTATTAGTTTAATTATGAACGAAAAAATAGAAACAACTGAAGCAAGAGCAAAAGAAACAAGAAAAGCAGTTGAAAAAATGATTACTTATGGTAAAAACGGCAGTTTAGTTTCAAGAAGAAAAGCTCTAGCATTCCTAATGAATAATAAGGAAGCAGTAAAAAAAGTATTTGATGAACTAGCACCACGTTATCAAGATAGAAATGGTGGATATACAAGAATATTAAAATTAGATGAAAGAAGAGGCGACGACGCCTTAATGGTTATTCTAGAACTAATTAAATAATTAAATCAATGATGTGGAAAAGTATTATTAGACCCCTTTATCAAAGCAAGTTGGGTTGATGGAAGCCAATATAAAGACTAATAAGAAGAACACCACGAAGTGCTTATCTGAAACCTAGTAGGACAAGCCGGTAATACCGTTATAAAAATAAAGAACCAATGAAGGATGGTACCACGTATATGTTCCTTTAATTGGTTCTTTTTCGTTAAAAGGAGAAAAAATATGGATATTAAAGAATTATTTGAAAAAGACTTTACAAATAAAAAAATAACAATCTGTGGTTGGATAAGAAACCATCGTAAACAAAAAGATTTCGCATTCATAAGTCTAAGCGATGGTACAACTATTAATAATTTACAAATAGTTTATACACAAAAAACAGAAGGATATGAAGAAATAAATAAAGCATTAGTAGGTTCCTCAATAAAAGTAGAGGGTACTATAGTAAAATCAGAAGGAAATCAAGATTTTGAATTACAAGCAGAAAAAGTAGAAGTTCTAGGAACATGTAAAGAAGACTATCCAATTCAAGCAAAAAGACATACAAGAGAATTTTTAAGAGAACAAGCCTACCTAAGACCAAGAACAAACCTTTATAACGCTGTATTTCGTGTAAGAAGCGTCGCATCAATGGCAATACATACATACTTTCAAGAAAGAGGTTATGTCTATGTACATACTCCAATAATAACAGCCAGTGACTGCGAAGGAGCAGGAGAAATGTTCCAAGTAACAACTTTAGATATGAATAAAATAATAGAAACAAAAAAAGTAGATTACTCAAAAGACTTCTTTGGAAAACAAACATCCTTAACAGTATCAGGACAATTACAAGCAGAAACATTTGCAACAGCATTTAAAAAAACATATACATTCGGACCAACATTTAGAGCAGAAAACTCTAATACAAAAACACACGCTAGCGAATTCTGGATGATTGAACCAGAAATAGCATTTTGCGACCTAGAACAAGACATGGACATAATGGAAGAAATGCTAAAATTTATTGTAGACTATGTTCTAAAACATGCCAAAGATGAAATGCTATTCTTAGATAAATTCGTAGAAAATGGTTTAATTGAAAAACTAAAGAAATTACTAAATAGCAAATTCACAAGAATAGACCACAAAGATGTAATAACTATTTTAAAAGAAAGTAATCAGAAATGGGAATTTGAACCAGAATATGGCGAAGATATAGCAAAAGAACATGAAAAATATATAACTGAATACTTTGATGGTCCAGTATTCATTAAAAATTGGCCAAAAGATATAAAAGCATTTTATATGAAACAAAACGATGACAACGAAACTGTAAGTGCAGTAGATTTAGAAGTCCCAGGAGCAGGTGAACTTATGGGAGGCTCTCAAAGAGAAGAAGATTACGATAAGTTAATAACAAGAATGAGAGAACTAAACATGGAAGAAAAATCCTTAGAATGGTATATTAACTTAAGAAAATATGGAACATGCGTTCACTCAGGATTTGGTATGGGATTTGAAAGACTACTTATTTATTTAACTGGAGTAGATAATATAAGAGATGTAATCCCATTCCCAAGAACTCCAGGAAACTGCCTATATTAAAAATATAAAAACATAGAAAAAGGAATAAGATTATCTAATATGAATCTTATTCCTTTTAAATTCAATAAACTCAAAATATGCTTTCTTATCAAGTTCAAAATCAAATTTCTTAAACTTAAATTTACTATCTTTACTTAATATAAGTTTTTTAATAAAATATAAAGTAAAATCATAATTTCTAACTAATAAAGGTCCAATCATATAAGTACCATAAAAATTGTTATAAACTATACCCTCATTATCAAACAAATTATCAACATTTCCATAATTAATACTATCACTAGTATTCATAAAACCATATATATCATTATTACAAAAACTACACTTAGTAACAATTTCCCTTACTATTCTATCACCAGTAGTAACTTCAAAATCAAACATTCCAAGAGCATTTTCTTTATCCAAAGTCTTTCCAAATAATCCCAAAGCATTACCAGTAATCAAAACAAACTTATTACTATCAATAAAATTCTTTATATCTTTCTTATAATTCATTAAATGTTTCAAACAAAGCTTTCTATTTTCCTCAGTTGAAGACCCAATATATAACATATCAAATTCCTCAAAATTTATATCATCTAAAGTAGATAACTTCTTTACTTCACAATCAATACCTTGTTTCTTAAGATGATATTTAATAACATTAATATTACCACTATCACCATATAAATTCATTAAATCATAATATAAATATCCAATAACTATCTTCATTTAAGTTCCTCCATAACTTTATTAAAAGGCTTTATATAATCAAAATTAAGTATCGCATAAATATTACCATCTGAATTTTTAATATCATCCTTAGAACTATACATATCATTACAAATAACTATTTTCTTTTCATCAAATCCATTATACTTTAAAGCAACAGCAATATCATACCTTTGAGGACCACAAACAATAAATTTATGAACGTTATTTAAAAGATTAAAATCAATATCATAAAGCCATGATAAATCATCATAATCATACCTTCTACTTATTTGCCACCATCCAATAACTATTGTCTTTAACCCCTTATCATTTGAAGTATACAGTATAGACTGATTAAAAGTTGTACTATTCTCATTCTTGTTATTTAAAACATAAACATTCCTATCATTATACTTATACTTATTATATATTTTCTTATCCTTTTCCATTTCAGATATATAAAAACTAATCATATCTTGGTCCAAATCATATAGTGACAAACAAGAAAAAGCTGCTACTATATTATATAAATTAAACAACATATCATTATTAACATATATATTATACTTACTATTTATAGATAAAATAGATTTATCATAATCAAAATTAGTAATTTCATAACTAATAAGAGGTCTTTTAAAATCACAACTAGGACAATAATAATCACCAAGATATTCAATATTATAATAATTATAATCTAATTTACTATGACACTTTAAACATCTAGTAATATTTAAATTACTAAACTTATTATCTTTATAAGAATACTTAAGTTTAGAAGAACCATAATAAATAACTTTAAATCTATTATCCAAATTAAACTTTTGTAAATAAGGGTCATCCCCATTAATTATTAAAGTAATATTCTCATCCAAAGACTTCAAAATTTCTTCAAAAACAATATCAAAATGTCCCTGTCTAGGCGGTTGGTCACGAGTTATATTCGTAATAACAACATAGTTTGGATTTATATAAGGAAAAACAAATTTTGCATACCTCTCATCCATTTCAAACACACATACATCAGCATTAATTTCACCCTTTAAATTAGAAAACTTAAGAAGTGTCGCTATAATCGCAGACCTTTCATTTGAACCCTTATCATTATAACAAACTTTATTTCCAAATTTTTTAAAAACATCACTAATTATTTTAGAAGTAGAACCCTTACCAGAAGAACCAGTAACTGCTATAACCTTAGAAGGAAGCTTAAAATCACTTAAAATATTTTTATTTAACATATAAGCAATATCACCAGGAAAAGAACTTCCTCTACCCAATTTGTCCAGAACAAAAACACAAAATTTTCCTATTAAAATACTAATAAATTTCTTCATAAATATCCTCCTCATATAAAATTATATCATGTATAAATAAAAAAATAAATATTCATAACCTTTAGAATAAATAAAAAAACTATAAAAAAACAAGGTGATAGTCATAAATTATAACAATTATATTTATAGGAGGTACAAATGCAAGAAATAAATACAAGTTAGATAATAAGTATCTAATATAGACATTTTAAAGCAAAATATGATAAAATATCTATGTAAGATAAGGAGGAAACAAAATGAAATACGTAGGAACAGAAGTAAGAGGAATTAGAACTCCAATCATAATGGAAAATGATAACTTAGTCGAAGTAGTAGTAGATTCATTGATAAATGCCAGTAAAGAAGCAAAATTTAAATTTGATGACAAAGACATAGTAGCAATAACAGAATCTGTAGTAGGACGCTGTGAGGGCAATTTTGTAACCTTAGATGATATAAGTAAAGATGTAAAAAACAAATTTAAAACAGGACACGTTGGCTTAATATTTCCCATTCTAAGCAGAAATCGCTTTGCACTATGCCTACAAGGAATTGCAAGAGGATTAGATAAAATAACACTAATGTTAAAATATCCAGAAGATGAAGTTGGGAATCACTTATTTGATGAACAATTACTTGAAAAATATGATATTAATCCATATAAAAGTGTTTTAGATGAAGAAACCTATAATAAATATTTTAAAAATGAAAAACACATATTTACAGGTGTAAATTATGTGGAGCTATACAAAAACATTATTGAAAAAGAAAACTGTAAAGCAGAAATAATCTTTTCAAACAACCCAGAGGAAATCTTAAAATATACAAAAGAAGTACTATGCTGTGATATTCATACTAGAAAGAAAACAAAAGAGCTCTTAAAAGACAAAGCAGATACAGTACTAGGACTAGATGATATAATGAATAAAAGCATTGGGGGCAGTGGTTACAACAGCCAATACGGACTTTTAGGTTCAAACCGTTCAACCGATGAAAAACTAAAATTATTTCCAAGAACAGGTAAACAAGTAGTAGAAAAAGTTCAGAAATTATTAAAAGAAAAAACTGGAAAAAATATTGAAGTTTTAATTTACGGAGACGGGGCCTTTAAAGACCCGGTAGGAAAAATATGGGAGTTAGCAGACCCAGTTGTTTCTCCAGCATATACAAGCGGTCTAGAAGGTTATCCAAACGAAATAAAACTAAAATATTTATCGGATGCTAAATATAATAACTTAAGAGGAGAAGACCTAAAAAAAGCCATTATTGGAGAAATAAAAAATAAAAGTAAAAATCTAAAAGGAAGTATGGCCTCACAAGGAACAACTCCAAGACACTTAACAGACTTAATAGGCTCCCTATGTGACCTAACTTCCGGAAGTGGGGACAAAGGAACCCCTGTAGTATATATAAAAGGTTATTTTGATAACTATTCAAATATGGAGGAATAATGATAGATTTAGTAGTATTAATTGCCCTAATAATAATTGTGGCATTCTTATCAAGAGATGTAAAATATTTGGTATATTTAATAGGAATAATAGAAATATTTTTAAGATTAATTCACTATATTGGTGACCACCTAGGTATGCCTGACTTAAACAAAGTAATAAATAATCATTTCCCAAGCTCAATCTTTAAAATACTAAGTAAATATACAAGTGGAATTATATATGACATATTATCATGGATATTAGTTTGTATATTCATTGCATTTCTATTTTATTTAATAAGATACCTAATAAGAAAAAAATAAATTCTATAATTTAATCTTTTTCTTCTTATAAAGTAATCCTATTTCAATAATAACTAAAGATAAAGTTAACACAATAATCATTCCATTTTTATTTTCTTTATTGATAACCTCTTTAGTTTCAGAATAATCATTACTTGAACTTATAAATGTATCATAATAAGGGTCACTAAAAGAAAAATAATTATTTAACACAACTAAGATTAAAAAAATGAACTTCATCTAAACCACATCCTTTATATAATAATATTCATAAACCAGAAAAATAAAATATAAAATTAATAATGCATATAAGAAAGGAGCAAAATATGTTAGAACTAAAAAAAATATGTAAAAGTTATAAAACAGGAGATTTTACTCAAAAAGCTTTAGATAATATTAGTTTAAAATTTAGAAAAAATGAATTTGTTTCCATTCTTGGAACATCAGGCTCAGGAAAAACAACTTTTTTAAACATTGTCGGAGGCTTAGATAAATATGACAGTGGAGACCTTATAATAAATGGAACATCAACTAAAAAATATAAAGATAAAGATTGGGATGCATACAGAAATAACTGTGTAGGATTTGTCTTTCAAAGTTATAATCTTATCTCTCATATCTCTATTTTAAACAATGTTGAGATGAGTTTAATTCTAAGTGGAATATCAAAAAAAGAAAGAAAAGCAAGAGCACTCGAAGTTCTAAAAAAAGTTGGACTAGAAAAACACGCAAACAAAAAGCCAAACCAATTATCTGGTGGTCAAATGCAAAGAGTAGCAATAGCAAGAGCACTAGTAAACAACCCTGAAATCATTTTAGCAGATGAACCCACTGGAGCATTGTTTAAATCCAAAATAAGAAATTGTAGTTTCAAGCCTTTAAATTCCTTATAATTATAAATATAAAATTAATTGAGTGTAGAAAAGTCTATGCTTTTTTTGTCGTTAAAAAATAGAAAAAGGGGGAATTAAAAAATGACAAATAATAAATATTGTAAAAATACCATAAAAGTTGGTACTTTTTTTAGTGGTATTGGAGCACCAGAAAAAGCATTCCAAAGATTAAAAAGAGAAGGAACTATTAAAGATTATAAATTAGAATTTTTTTCTGAAATAGATAAAAATGCAATTAAATCATTTTGTGCTATTCATAATGTTGATGAAACACTAAATTTGGGAAGTATTACAGATATTAAAGGAATTGATTTACCATATTGTGATATATGGATAGGTGGTTTTCCTTGTCAAGATATTAGTTGTGCTGGTAGAATGAGAGGCTTTGACTTTAAAAGTTCAACAAGATCAAGTTTAGGGTGGGAAATGATAAGACTTTTAAGAGAAGTAAAAGAAAAACCTAGGTATGTTATTTTTGAAAATGTTGCTAACATAACTAGTAAGACATTTAGTGAAACATTGAAATTGTTTAAACAGGATTTAATTGATTTAGGATATT
>OIYV01000704.1_pt1 | contig 17897 bp, 14 predicted proteins | sample 1588251 | NCBI WGS metagenome assembly OIYV01 (sample SAMN03283282) | human gut metagenome | biome: human-associated habitat; material: feces | host: Homo sapiens | place: Peru | collected 2012
AATCAAGAAGAAAAGTTAACTAAAGTCGGAATTAACTGGTATCCTGGCCACATGGTTAAAACTAAAAATGAGGTTAAAAAAATATTACCTTTAATAGATATAGTTTATGAACTAATAGATGCTAGAATACCGTATTCATCTAAGATTAAAGATATAGATTCTTTAATTAAGAATAAAAAGAGAATTCTTGTTATGACTAAAAAGGATCTGTGTGATGTTAAAGAAACTAATAAATGGATAAAATATTATGAAGATATGGGATATAAAGTTCTTTTGGTTAGTTTAAATAATAATGATGATTATAAAAGAATTATTGATGAGTCTAATAGTATTATAGAAGAGATTAATCAAAACAGAAGTGCTAAAGGGTTAAAGCCTAAAGAAATAAAAGCGTTAGTTATGGGAATACCCAATGTTGGTAAGAGTACATTTATTAATAGATTAGCTGGGAAAAATGTAGCTGTTACTGGTAATAAGCCAGGAGTTACTAAATCACTTACTTTCTTAAATACTAAATATAAGATGGTTGTTCTTGATACTCCAGGAGTTTTATGGCCTAAATTTGAGGAAGAAGATGTTGCTCTTAATTTAGCGGCAACTGGGGCTATAAAAATTGAGGTATTACCGATTGCTGATGTTGCTTATCATATTTTAAGTAAGCTTAATAAATACTATCCCGATAAACTTTCTAGTAGATATGGACTTGATAAACTTACTGATGATACTTTAGATGATTATAGTAAGATAGCTGCTAAATTAAATATAGCAAATAAAGAAGATTTTAATAGAATTAATAATATGATTATTAATGATGTTAGAATGGAATATATAAAAGAAATAACATTTGATAGGACTGATGAATAATGAATGATGCAAAATTTGAAATTGAAATAGATGAATTAGAGGATGTTTTAGAGGAATAACTACATCTTTATGAGAATACATCTTTAGAATATGCTGCTGAGTTTTTAGAAAGTTTCTTAAAATATTTAAAACATAATCGTACAACTGGCATTGGCGGTAGAACGCCGGGGACTTTAAGAAGTAATTTAAGAGATTTTAAAGACTTTGCGTTTTCTGATGGATTTAAAATGGAAGAAATATATGTTATTTTAAGAAGATTTCCAGGAATACTTAATATTAGTATAGATAATTTAGAACAAAAATATAAGTTGATGGCTTTAGCAGAAGATGAAACAGGAACACTTAGAAAAAGAAAACTGTTACTTGCACCAGATGATTTTAAAATTGGTAATGATTTGATTTATGCAAGATATATGCTCATGGCAAAGCTTGGTTATAGTCCAATTACATGGCGTAATTTAATTCATGACAGTCAAAATGATTTTGCTAAAAAATTTGTAAGAACAGATACTGGCTATAATAAACCATATAAAATCTTTAACAAAGTAAGTGAATTAAGTAGAGAAATCTCGTGAAAATGTTTCCGATGGATTTAGAAACATTAGATGAAATTTTAAGTGTAAAGAAAGAAGTAAAAAAAGATGAAAAAGAAAGCAATGGAAATAAATCTTTTGGAGTATGAAAATAATTTATATGATAGTGGCATAAAATATATTGCTGGAGTAGATGAAGTTGGAAGAGGACCATTAGTTGGACCAGTTGTTGCAGCAGCAGTTATTTTGCCAAAAGGATATAGATTAGAAGGGCTTACAGATTCAAAGAAATTATCTGAGAAAAAAAGAGATGAGTTTTACAAAATTATAATGAAAGATGCAGTTGCAGTTGGTGTTGGCGTAGTTAGTGCTAAAGTAATAGATGAAGTAAATATATATGAAGCTACTAAAATAGCGATGAAGGAAGCAATAAGTAAGTTAGCTGTTAAACCTGAACATGTACTAATAGATGCAATGCCACTTAATTTAGATGTTCCTACTACAAGCATAATTAAGGGAGATCAAAAGAGCGAATCAATAGCAGCAGCTAGTGTTATAGCAAAAGTTACTAGAGATAGTATGATGTATGAACTTAGTAAAGATTTCCCTGAGTATGAGTTTGATAAACATAAAGGGTATCCTACTAAAAAGCATATAGAAAATGTAAAGAAGTACGGGTTACTTGATATTTATAGGTTTACTTTTAAACCAATTAGTGTTTTAATTAATGAAGGTGGTTTTCATGAAGGACAAATTAGGCAAACAAATTTTAAAAAATAGTATTTTATATTGTATATATGTGTTTTTATTAGAGATGATTGTTAGGTTAAATACTAGTAGTCATTTTTTTGATGCTGCAGTTATTAGAATTATGCTTAGTAGTATAATAATAGGACTCGTTTGTGGTTTAATAACTAGTTTATTTAATTATAAAGCTAAAAAGATAGTGATAACGGTTATTTCAGCAATGATGATGATTTATGCTTGGGTAGAAATTAATTTATTTACTTATATGGGATTTTTTATGGGTGTTGGTAATGCTGAACAAGGAACTAAGATTACTGATTATATAAAAGATTTTATTGGTGCTTCTACCTTTAGGAGTTATTTAGTTATTGTACCATTTATAATTCTTATGTTATTTGTGTGGTGGCTATTTAAAGTATTTAGAATGAAAAAGTTAGAGAAAACTGTATACTTTATATTTAAGAGAGAAAATAAGTTAACTAGAGCTTTAGCGATACTTTATTCATTACTTGCTTTAACTATTTTAGTATGTACTTATTATTCTACTTTAAGACTTTCATTTTTGCAAAATAAGCATCAAGCTATTAAGAATACGACATTGTTTCTTACTAGTGATAATTCTAACTTATCTGTAAGTCAGTTTGGGGTATTTGCCTATGGTTTTAGTGATGTAGTGGTTAATTTATTTAATATAGATGTTTCTTTAGATGATATTGATGATAGTAGTGTTATTAATAGTACTAATAATAGTTCAAATAATAGTCAGGAAGATAATAAGAGAGTTATAGATGATACTTACTGGCAAGAGGTTATTACTAATTCTACTGATAAGACATTTAATAAGTTAAATAATTATTTTATTAATAGAAAGATTACACCTAAGAATGAGTATACGGGAATATTTGAGGGTAAGAATTTAATAGTTATTTTAATGGAGTCTACTAATGAGATATTTATAAATGAAAAAGAATATCCAACGCTTTATAAGTTATATAATGAGGGATTTAGTTTTAGAAATAATTATAGTCCTAGAAATAATTGTAGTACTGGCAATAATGAAATGACTAGTATGACTAGTTTGTTTACAATAAATAATACTTGTACTGCTAATACTTATAAGAATAATGTGTATCCACAAGCTATATTTAATATCTTTAATAATAAAGGTTATATGACTAGTAGTTATCATGATTATGCAGAGTATTATTATGCTAGAAGAACAATACATCCTAATATGGGTAGTATGGTATATCGTAATGTTAATGAGCTTAAAATACCTTGGAGTAGTGTTTATGAAGAGTGGCCTAGTGATGTTGATTTAATTAAGACTGCTTCTCCTTATTTTATTAATCAAGATAAGTTTATGGTTTATTTAACTAGTGTTACACCTCATCAGCCTTATACGGTTTCTTCTGAAAATGGCAATAAGCATTTAAGTGAGTTTGACGATTATAATTATAGTACACCAGTTAAGAGGTATATGTCTAAATTAAAAGAGTTAGATGCTGCTTTAAAAGAGTTATTAGATACTTTAGAAGCTAATGGTAAGCTGGATGATACAGTTATTGCTTTATTTGCTGATCATTATCCTTATGGTCTTACAACTAAACAAATTAATACAGTGCTTCCTTATGATGTTACAGTAAATAATGAGGTTGATAGAACACCAATGGTTATTTATAATAGTGCAGTTAAGGGTGAAAAAATAGAGAAGTATACTTCTATACTAGATTTATTACCAACTCTTTTAAATATGTTTAATATGGATTATGATCCTAGATTTTATTTGGGTACTGATATATTTAGTAGTGATGGTGGTAGGACAGTATTTGCTGATGGTTCTTGGCAAGATGAGATAGGATATTATAGTGCGACATCTGGAGTATTTAAAAATTCGGGAGAAGCTACTTATACATCTGAAGAACTACTTTCAATAAATACAGAAATTCAAACTAGACAAAAAATGAGTGCTATTGCTATTAAAACTGATTATTTTAATAAATTATTTAAAGAAATAAATAAAATTAAAGAAAAATATGATAATATAGATGCAAGTGAAAGCGAGGGAGTTAATGACTAATTTAGTTATTGTGGAGTCGCCAAGTAAGACTAAAACTATCGGAAAGTATTTAGGATCTAAGTATAAAGTTGTATCTAGTAAAGGACATATTAGAGATTTAGCTACTACTGGTAAATTTGGACTTGGTATAGATGTAGATAATGATTTTAAGCCTAATTATACAACTATAAAGGGTAAAAATAGTGTTATTAAAGAGCTTAAGAAAGATGTTAAAGATAGTGATTTTGTTTATTTAGCTACCGACCCAGACCGAGAGGGAGAAGCTATTAGCTGGCATATTAAAGATGCTTTAGGAATAGATGATAATAAGTATGATAGAGTTGTTTTTAATGAAATAACTGAAAATGCAGTACTTAAGGCGTTCAAATCACCTAGAAAAATAGATGATAATTTAGTTAAATCACAAGAAACTAGAAGAATGCTTGATAGAATAATTGGTTTTAGATTATCTAAGTTAATGCAGTCTAAGACTGGTGGTAAGAGCGCTGGTAGAGTACAAAGTGTAGCTCTTAAATTAATTGTTGATAGAGAAAGAGAAATAGAAAAGTTTGTACCTGAAGAGTACTGGAGTATTACTGCTGATTTTAAAGATTTTAAGGCTGATTTAGAAAAATATAATGGTAAAAAGATTGAAATTAAAAGCGAGGTAGAAGCTAGTAAAATTTTAAGTGAGTTATCTAAATCTTTTAATATAGATAGTGTAGATAAGAAAACTAAAGAGAAAAAAGGAGTTATGCCTTTTACTACTAGTACATTACAACAGGCTTGTGCTAATAAGTTTAATTTTGGAGCTAGTAAAACAATGAAAATAGCTCAAAGATTATATGAAAGTGTTGATATTGGAACGGAGACAGTAGGCTTAATTACTTATATGCGTACGGATAGTACAAGATTATCTAGTGGTTTTATTGGAGATGTTCATTCATATATTAAAAAAACTTATGGGGATGAATATATTGGAAAAGTAAAACAACAAAAGCATAAAGAAAATGTTCAAGATGCTCATGAAGCAATTAGACCAACATCTATTTATAGAACTCCTGAAGCAATGAAAGAGTTTTTAACTAATGATGAATTAAAAGTATATAGTATAATTTATTATAGAGCTTTAGCTAGTTTAATGGCTAATGCTAAAGTATTAGCAACTGTAATTACTTTAGAAAATAATGGTTATTTATTTAAAGCAACTGGACAAGTTATTACTTTTGATGGATTTATGAAAGTATATGATAGATATATGGATAGTGAAGAAGTAATACTTCCTGATTTTAGTAATTATAATTCTAAGGTAATAGTAGCAGAAGATATTACTAAAGAGCAGCATTTTACTAAACCGTTACCAAGATTTACTGAAAGCTCATTAATTAAAGAGTTAGAGGCTTTAGGTATTGGTAGACCATCAACTTATGCAAAGATTTTAGAGACTATTAAAGAAAGAAATTATGTTAAAGTTAATGATAAGAAGTTTTATCCTACGGAGATAGGAATTACTACAACTGATAAATTACAAGAGTTCTTTTCTAATATTATAAATGTTAAATATACTGCTAATATGGAAAATGAATTAGATGAGATAGCTAATAATCAAATGGACTATTTAAAAGTATTAAAAGAGTTTTATAAAGAGTTTGAACCTTTAGTAAAAAAAGCATTTGATGAAATGGAAAAGAAGGAAGCAGAAGAAACGGGTGAAGAGTGTCCTGAATGTGGTTCTCCACTTGTTATAAGAAATGGTAAATATGGACCATTTGTTGCTTGTTCTAATTATCCGGAGTGTAAGTATATTAAACCAAAAGAGGAAAGTGAAATATGTTCTTGTCCTAAGTGTGGTGAAGGAAAGATCGTTGAAAAAAGAAGTAAAAGAGGTAAAATCTTTTATGGATGTAATAACTATCCAAAATGTAAAACTGCATACTGGGATAAACCAATTGGTGAAGCTTGTCCTAAATGCGGTGAGATGCTTGTAGAAAAAAATAGGAAGATTAAATGCTCTAGTTGTGATTATGAAAGATAGTATTGTTTACTGTCTTTTTTTAGTTGATATAAATATTAAAATGAATTATAATTGTTATAGATGATAGATAAGGAGTAACTTATTATGGATGAGAAAACAGTTAATATTAATAAAAGAAAAATATATGTAACTTTACTAATAGTAGTTATTTGTTTAATAGGTGTAACTTATGCATTTTTTACGCTATATTTAAGACAAAATGAAGAAAATACTATTACGTCTCTTAGCTGTTTTAGTACAACATTTACTGAAGAAACAAATGCTATAACACTAGAAAAGACTTATGCAGTAACAGAGGATGAAGGAATGAGTTATAGTCCGTTTACTTTTAAAATAAAAAATAACTGTACTGATACGATATATGCTTATATAACGATTGATAGTTTAAATGAAGGAGCATCTACTAATTTAGATAGTTCTCATGTAAGATATAATTTAAGTACTAAAGGAACTACTGATGGAACTAGTGCACTAGTTAAATCCGCGTACACTAAAAAATTAGAGAATGGTCACAATGGTTTTGTAATTAAAACTTTAGCATTAGGCAGTAACGAGGAATTAGAATATGATTTAAGATTATGGGTAGATGAAGCAACTACTGCTTCTGAAGGTTTAAGTAAAACTTGGAGTGGACAAGTTGTTATAGTAAGTGATGCAAGTATTCCTTCCGATACCTGGGATGAACCTGGAGTAGATACTCTTTTAGCCGCTATAAAAAGGGATAATACGGTTAAGTCGTCTTCAACAACGCCAGGAACAGAACCTAGTGCTCATACATTAGACGATGTTCCGGTTCAAACAGCAAGAGTGGCTTCAACATATCAAGCTTATTACATTACCTATGGAACTGGTTGGGAAGCAAATGGTACTAAATTCAATTTAACGGGAACCGCTGTAACAAGCAACACATACGCGAATTCATATTCAACATTAGTAGGAAAATATTTAACTAGTGATTCTTTATACTCGGCGGGCTCTAGTACAGCTGGAACAATGAAAACAACTACAGATTTGTCTACAGTATATTATGTTATAAGTGCTACCTCAAACAGTTTTACCTATAAAACACTTACATCAAATAAAAATGCTATTGAAGCACTACTTGCTAGTACTGTAGACGATTATGGAACGAGTTATTATTTTAGAGGAGCAGTTACTAATAATTTTGTTGAATATGCTAATATGTGCTGGAGGATAGTAAGAATAACTGGAAATGGTGCAATTAAGTTAGTCTTATATAATTATAATGGATTAACAAGTACTAATAATATTCCATCTAGTAGTACGCCATGTAATGTGACTGGTAATGATTATGCTTTAGCTAGATATGAGGGAGATACTTATAAATCAGCATTTAATTCAAGTTATAATGATAATGCATATGTAGGATTAATGTATGGTACAGTAGGAGCAAGTAGTTATGCGGAAACACATGCTAATACTAATGCAAGTACAATATTAACTAATTTAAATAAATGGTATACAAATGTGCTTTCTAAGCAAGCAAATTTTAAGGATAGTCAACTTGCTGATATAATATGGTGTAATGACAAAAGTGTAGTAACTGATACAACATTTAATCCTAAGCGTTTTACTATAGGAACAAATTATGGTGCAGGGACCAATACAAATTATTACAGCGCTAATAAAAGACTAGTACAAGCATCTTCAGGTAGTGCTGGAGGAACATGGCCTAGTTTAATATGTCCAAATGATAATAATAGAGGAAAGTTATCTAAGTTTACTGTAAGTGATTCAACTAACGGAAATGGAGCATTAAGTAGCTATGCAAAAGTAGGTTTACTTACTGCAGATGAAATAGCATTTGCTGGTGGTGCTGCATACATATCAAATTTAACATATTATATAGAAGGAAATACTAATTCAAGTGATTGGTGGACTTTGTCTCCGAGCTTCTTTAATGGCCTCCGAGCTCTTGTTTGGTTTGTTCATGGTAGCCTCAACCGCCTTGACGGCGACCACGTTAGCGGCAACCTCGGGGTGCGTCCCTCTCTATCACTCGTTGCTTCAACTAAAGTAACAGGTGCTGGAACTGCAACTAATCCTTATATAGTTGTAATGGAGTAAAAAAGTTTTTAAGGCAAATGGGGAGTACTCATTTGCTGTTTATTTAATATTAATTAGGTGATGTTTATGTCTAGAAATATATGTATTAAAGATGATTCTGTTGTTAATAGGAATATATGTAATTATTTGAGTCCTGATTATGTTTATATTGCTTATGATAAGAAGTATAAGCTTGGGGTTAAGATTAATGATAGAGTTTTGAAAGAGGATATTATTTTGTCAAATGGTACGGATTTTATTTATAGTACTGTTAGTGGAAGTGTCTCTGGTGCTCGTAAGATGCTGGTTGATGGTGAGGTGCTTCCAACTATTATTTTAGAAAATGATTTTGAGGAGAAAACTAAGAGTTTAAAGAGTAGTGCTAGAAATATTAGTGATATTGATTTTGAGGTTCTTAAGAATTTGGTTTATACCTATACAACTTATAGAGGACCACTTATTGGAGAGACTTTAATTATTAGTGGAATAGATGAGGATCCTTTTGAGCATTCTTATAGTCATATTATTAGTGATTATTTTATGGAATTATTAGAGTGTATTGATGCTCTTTGTAATATATTAAAAATTCATAAGTGTTTTTTTGCGATTAAGAATAATGATTCTGATAATGTTAATAAATTAGTCAATTCTATTGGGACGTATCCTAGTGTAGATTTAAAGTTAATGCCTGATGTTTATCCAATAGGAATGAAAGAAATTTTGGTTAAAGAACTTGTTAGAAGCAGTAAATTAGATAAAGGAATTATATTTTTAAATGTTCTTGATGTTTTAACTATTTATCATGTTTTAAAGAGAAAGAAGCCAATTACGGAGAAACTAATTACGATTGGTGGTAGTGCTCTTGATAAAACTAGAGTTGTAAATACTAAAATTGGTACGTCTATAAAAGATATTATTGATAATTGTTTTAAGGTTACTAGTGATGATTATATGATAGTAACTAATGGGCTTATGAAAGGAACTGAGGTAAATAGTTTAGACATGCTAGTTACTCCTAAGCTTAGAAGCGTGTTTTTGATAAAGAAAGAGAGTGTTAGCTCTACTAAGTGTATTAATTGTGGGCTTTGTAATATTTATTGTCCTTTTGAGTGTGATCCGAAGGGTGATTATAAGATGAATAAGTGCAATAATTGTGGGCTTTGTTCTTATGTTTGTCCTGCTAAGATTAAGTTAGGAGGTAAAAGATGAGAAATTATGTTTATGATGATTTAAATATTAATAAAATATATAAGTATTTATTTATTTCTTTGATTCCACTTATAATATTTGGGGTATATAGATTTGGGATTTTTGCTTTAGTTTTTGATATTTTAGGATTTGGAATTGGGGTTTTGGTTAATTATCTTTTTAATAGAAAAGATAATGTGATTACTAGTGATTTTTATCCTTTTTATGGGATTCTTTGTGCTAGTTTAGTTAGTGTTAAGACTAATATATTAATTTTTGGGGTTATGCTTTTGGTTTTATTTGTTTTAAATAAGAAGTTTATTGATGGAAAAGTTAATCTTGTTAGTTTGTGTATGTTATTAATTATTTTAATTTCTAGTTTTATTAGTAAGGATTATCCACTTTTAATTAGTAGTGATAGTGCTTATTTGGATGCTACTGATTATTTTCTTGGTAAGGGTAGCGGGGGAATTAATGCAACATGCACATTACTTGTACTTATTTCGTATGTTTATTTAAGTTTTAAAAGTTTTTATAAAAGAGAGATTCCAATTGCTGCTTATTTGACTTTTGGCGGTCTTAATTTAGTTTATTTGATTGCGAGTTCTAATTTTGATGGATTTATGAGTAGTTTTCTTGCTAATGGGATTTGTTTTATCTTTGTTTATGTAGCTACTTTAAGTAGTTTTAGTAGTTATTCTAAGAGAGGAAGAATATTGTTTGGGGTCCTTGTTGGTAGTATTACTTTTGCTTTATATTTTATAAATCCGGCTTTTAGTGCGTTAGGTGCAGTTTTTTTGACTAGTTTAACTCATAATTATTTGGATAAATTGTTAAAATAATTAATGATTTTAGGCCTATTTTAGGTCTTTTTTTGTGTTTTTTTGCATAAATTTGCAAATTTTGTAATTTTTTGCTAAAAAAATAAAGGAAATTAGGGGGTATGGGGTAATAAATTATATATAGAGGGCTTTTTTGGGTGATATTATGGTAAAGATTGCAGAAAATGATATTAATCAAATTAGAAATAATGCAAATATTGTAGATGTGATTAGTTCATATATTAATTTAGAACCAAAGGGTAAAAACTTTTTTGGGATATGTCCATTTCATGATGATCATAATCCAAGTATGAGTGTATCACCTGATAAGCAGATTTATACTTGTTTTGTGTGTGGAGCTTCAGGTAATGTGTTTACCTTTGTTCAAAATTATGAGAATGTATCTTTTTTAGAAGCTGTTAAGATTGTTGCTGATAAAGTTGGTTATCGTTTAAATATTAATGTTTCGTCTGCGAGAACTAATCAAAAGTATTATGATATGTTAGAGCTTGCTAATAAATATTTTATTAATAATTTGAATGGTAAGGATGGCGAGGCTGCTAAGAGATATTTAATTAACGAAAGAAAGCTTGATGAAAAAGTTATTGATGAGTTTAATATTGGGCTTGCTTTAAATGATAATAATTTAACTAAGTTGTTGGTTTCTAAGGGGTATAGTGATAAGGACATTGTTAATCTTTCTTTAGGTAATTATGGAGATAGTTTAACTGATATGTTTAGAGGTAGAATTACTTTTCCAATTTGTAATGATAAGGGAGAGGTTGTAGCGTTTTCAGCAAGAATTTATAATACAGAGTCTGATAATAAGTATTTAAATTCTAGGGAGAATGTGTTATTTAAAAAGGGACATATTTTATATAATTACGATAAGTGTAAGGCTGAGGTTAGTAAGAAGAAGCAAGTTATTTTAGTTGAAGGACAAATGGATGCGATTAGAGTGTATTCTACGACTTTTAAGAATGTTTGTGCAACGATGGGAACTGCTTTAACTAAAGATCATATAACTCTTTTAAAAAGGCTTAATGCTAAGGTTATATTATGTATGGATAATGATAGTGCTGGTGAGAAAAGCACGATTAGTAATGGTGAAGCTTTAGTTAGTGCGGGGATTGAGGTTTTGGTTGTTAGACTTGCTGGTGCTAAGGATCCGGATTCTTACATTTTAGAGTTTGGTGCTGATAAGTTTAAGGATGCTATTAATGGAGCTGTTAGTTATTTTGATTTTAAGTTAAATGTTTTAAAGAATAAGAAAAATTTAAATAAAGATACGGATTTGGCTGATTATATTAATGATGTTATTTTAGAGCTTAATAAGAGTGATGATGAAATACTTAAGAGTATTACGATAAATAATATTAGTAAAGAGTATGGAATAGATAAAGATTTACTAATGAATAAGTTAGTAAAGAAAGAGATTGTTCCTAAAATAGAGGTTAAGAAAGTAAGTGCGCGAAAGCTTGATAAAAATAGTAAGATATGTGAAGCGTTACTTGCAATTATGATGAGTAATAGTAAATATATTAGGCTTTATGAAAGAAGGCTTGGATATATTCCTGATAAGAAATATAGATTAATAGCTAATGATATTTTGGCTTATTATAAGCTTTATGGAGAGTTTAATGTAGCTGATTTTATAACGTATGTTAGTTCATTTGATTATAGTGATTTGATATTAAAAATTATCAATAATATAAATAAAGTTATGACTGATGAGTTTGATATTTATGTTAATTATATTAAGATTTGGATTAATGAAGAAAAGATTAAAGAAATAAAAGAGGAAATAAAAAAATTAACTGATGTTAATGAAAAAGAAAGAATGAATGATTTAATTATTAAATTAAAACGTAGAGGTGAGGATAATGAAGAAGATTAAGGAAGTTAAAACTTTTGATGAAAGAAAGGAAGAATTACTTGCATTAGGTAAAAAGGAAGGATTTATTACTTTTGAGCAGTTAGCTGATGCTTTAAAGGGACTTGATATTGATAGTGATGCTTTAGATGAGTTATATAATTTATTTATTGAAAATGGTATTACTGTTGTTTCTAATGAGGATAATGCTTCTAGTGGAGAAAGTAAGACAATCAAAGAAGAAGAGGTTGAATTACTTACTGATGAGGATTTAACTAAGGATATTAATATTAATGACCCAGTTAGAATGTATTTAAAAGAGATTGGACGTATTAGTTTGCTTAGTCCTGATGAGGAAGCATCTTTATCTATCAGAGTTGCTGAAGGTGATGAGGAAGCTAAGAATATACTTGCAGAGTCTAACTTACGTTTGGTTGTTTCAATTGCTAAGAGATATGTTGGCAGAGGCTTATTATTTTTAGATTTGATTCAAGAAGGTAATATTGGCTTGATGAAGGCTGTTGAGAAGTTTGATTATGATAAAGGATATAAGTTTAGTACTTATGCTACTTGGTGGATTAGACAAGCTATTACTAGAGCTCTTGCTGATCAAGCTAGAACTATAAGAGTACCAGTACACATGGTTGAGACAATTAATAAGATGGCTAGAATTCAAAGACAGCTTACTTTAGAGTTAAATCGTGAGCCAAGTGATGAAGAACTTGCTAAGAAGATGGGAATTACTCCTGAAAAGGTTCGTGAAGTTATGAAGATTAGTCAGGATCCAGTAAGTTTAGAGACACCAATTGGTGAAGAAGAAGATTCTCATTTAGGTGATTTTGTGCCTGATGAAAGAAGTTTAAGTCCTGAAGAATATACAACTAATGAAATATTAAAAGAAGAAATTAAAAGCGTGCTTTCTACTTTACAACCTCGTGAACAACAAGTGTTGGAGCTTCGTTTTGGTTTAATTGATGGGACAAGTTATACTTTAGAAGAAGTTGGTAAAAGATTTAATGTAACTCGTGAAAGAATTCGTCAAATAGAAGCAAAGGCTTTAAGAAAACTAAGACATCCATCTCGTGCTAAGAAACTTAAAGATTTTATGGTGGATTAATGAAAATAAGTAATAGATTAAAAAGTATTGCTGGGCTGATTATTGATAGTGATAAGGTTGCTGATATTGGGTGTGATCATGCTTTATTAGATATTTATTTAGTAAAGAATAAAATTTGCTCAAAGGTTCTTGCAAGTGATGTTTCAGAAAGTGCACTTGCTGGGGGAAAAAATAATATTAAAAAATATAATTTAGAAGATAATATTGAAACTAAAGTTGGTAGTGGTCTTGAGGTTATTGATGATGAGATAAACACAGTTATTCTTTCTGGGATGGGGACATCTACAATTATTAAAATTCTTAGTAGTCCTAAGCTTAGTCAGATAAATAAATTAGTTATTCAGTCAAATAATGATTATTATTTACTTAGAAGATTTGTTATTAGTAAAGGTTATTATATTTCTCATGAAGCAGTTATTTATGATAAGGGTAGATACTATATTAATATTGTCTTTTTAAAGGGTAAGAAAAAGTATAGTGTTAAAGAACTTATTTATGGACCTATTTTGATGTATTCTAATAAAGATTATTTTGAGTATTTACTTAAGAAACATGAACAAATATTAGATAATATTCCTAAGTATAAAGTTATAGATAGATTTAAGATTAAGAAGGATGTTAGTTTTTTAAAGAAACTATGTAAAAAAGATAATGTATAAGTATGTTAAAAGATTTATTGATATAGTATTAGGAATATTTATTTTATTACTTATTTGGCCGATTATTGTTGTCATTTATATTATTTTGAAAATAGATTTGGGTGGTAAGATAATATTTAAACAAGAAAGATTAGGTTTAAATATGAAGCCGTTTACAATTTATAAATTTAAGTCAATGCTTGATGATACGTCGTTAAGTCATGATGAGAGGATAACTAAGTGTTCTTTTGTAATTAGAAGATCAGGTATGGATGAACTACCTAATTTATTTAATATAATTAAAGGGGATATGTCTTTTGTGGGGCCTAGAGCTTTAATGGCGGTTGATAAGACAATGCCAAAGGAGTTTTTAAATCCTAAAAGATATACGGTTAAACCTGGAGTATTTGGTCTTGCTCAGTATCATGGCAGAAGAAATATTACAAACAGTAGGAAACTTAAGTATGATTTAGAGTATGCTGATAGAGAATGTTTTTCACTTGATTTTAAGTTATTTTTTCTTAGTATATTTGAAGTAATTGGTGAGATGATTAGTTATGTAAAAAAGAGCAAATGATGCTCTTTTTTGATGTTTATTGGAATATATAATAAATGATTGTTCCTAGGACACTGCCGATCATTGCTAAAAGCATAATCCAAATTAAGATTTTAGAACCAATGCTTTTCTTTTTTGATTTATATGCCATATTTTCACCTCTCGCTTAATTAATTATACTAAAAAAATTATTAAATTAAAAGTATTTATAACTTATTAAATGTATGTTATAATTTTTTTGAGAAATGGGTAGTTGTTTATGAGTAAAAAATTAAAGATTATTTTTTTATCTACTATTGCTTTAATACTTATTTGTTTATTTTGCGCTTATGCGGTTTATTATTTTAAGTTTTTAGATTTGGAAGTGTCTAAGGTATCACTAATTTCAGTTAATGGTGACAATAATACTTTTACAATAGAAATTGATGGTAAGGGTCAAGAAGAGTTTTCTTGCCTGGTTTATAATGATTTAAATAAGTATGATGTTAAAGCTATAAATAATAAATGTGAGATTACTTTAGATATTAATAAAGATTATTTGGTAAGTTTATACAATTTGAAAACTAGTACTAAAGAGGTTTATTTAACTGATTATATTAATAATGTTTTGGCTTTTAATTTTAATGAAGAGGTTATTTATTTAACTTTAGGTAAGGAAAAGAATTTTGTTTATAATGAACTTTTGATAGATAAAGATAAAAATAAAGAAGATATTATTATTAAGGATGAAAGTGTTGCGGTAATTGAGAATAACATAATTAAGGGATTAAAAGTTGGCGAGACTGAGATATATGCTAAAAAGTTAAAAAAGACTATGAAAGTTATTGTAACTGATTTGATAAGTGAGCCTTATCTTTCTGAGAAGAAAAAAGAAATTATTCCATGTAATCAATATAGTAAGGAAGAAAGTGAGGAATTGGATAAGATACTTGCTTATAGAATTAATACTGCTGGATATAAGACAAGAGCAGCAGCGGTGGCAGCGGCAAGATTTATAACTTTAGAATTTAAGTATCGCGTTCCTTATTTTTATGAAAATGGTAGAGTACACGAAAGCGGCGTTCATTTTGCTGATGGTGAGGGACGTTATTATAAGACTGGTTTATATTTACACGAAGATAAAAAGAAAGATATTATAGCTTCTTGGAGAGGGCCTGCTATATGGGGTTGTCCTCTTACTAATTTAGAAGATGAACCAGGATATGGTTATATTATGGGAGCTAAGAAACCAAATGGTTTAGATTGTTCAGGGTTTGTTTCATGGGCACTATTTAACGCAGGATTTGATCCTGGAGATATTGGTGCAGGTGATACTGATTATAAATATCAAATGACTAAGCTTGGTAAATTTACACCACTAACAGATGATTTAATTAAATCAGGGAAAATTAGAACTGGTGATTTAATTAATTATTGGGGACATATTGGTATTATTATTGGGATAGATGATGATAATATCTATGTTGCAGAGAGCTTACCTAATTTAGGTGGTTTGGTTGCTAAAAAATATCAAAAAACAAAAATTAGAAATACATTTACTCATGTCGTTTTAATGGATGAATACTATGTTAACGATGGTAATTTAACAAATATGTGGTAATAATTATTATAATGTTTAATATACTTAATTAGGAGAAAACTATGAAATTAAAAATTAAGAGTAGTTATCTAATTAAGTTTTTATTTGGATTTTTTTTAATTGGGTTGTTAGTAGGAGTTTTTCTGTTTTTTAAGTTAGATACTAGCACTAAAGAGAGTGTAATTCTTTCTCTAAGCAATATAAATGGTGCAGTGACAGGTAGGCATCAAAATTTTATAGTGATGCATTTGATAATTTCTTTGCTTTTAGCTGTACTTTCTTTATGCATTGTTGGGTTTCCACTTGTGTTATTTTATTTGTTTTATGAGTTTGCTAGCTTTGGTTTTTTACTTGCTGGTTTAATTAAATTAAAAGGTGTTAATGGTTTGATGTTTGGAATAGCTTCATTTTTTACTAATAAATTTGTTTATATAGTTTTGCTTTGTTATTTGGCTTATGTTTCCTTTTCTTTTTTTAGAAAAATCGTTAAATATAAAGAACAGATTGATGCTAGAATGTTTGCTCTTCATTTAAAGAGACTAGGTATTATTTTACTAGCAATATTTATAAATGATTTAATTATTTATTTTTGGGGTAATAAGCTTTTGAGTATCTTTCTTTTTTTACTATAATTTGATATGATATATACGTGATTTATATGGAAAAAGTTGTTATTGGGATGAGTGGGGGAGTTGATTCTTCTGTTGCTGCTTATCTATTAAAAAAAGAAGGTTATGAAGTAATTGGTTTATTTATGCGTAACTGGGATGCAATGGTTAATGGGGATACTTTAGGTAATCCAACACTTAACGATAATATTTGTCCTCAGGAACAGGATTATAATGATGCTTTAGAGGTTTGTAAAAAGTTAGAAATACCACTTCATAGAATTGATTTTGTAAAAGAATATTGGGATTATGTTTTTAAATATTTTTTAGATGAATTAAAGCTTGGTAGAACGCCTAATCCCGATTTAATGTGTAATAAATATATTAAATTTGATTTATTTATAAAGGAAGCAAGAAGACTTGGTGCTGATAAGATAGCTACGGGGCATTATGCAAGAATTATTGGTAATAGACTTTGTAGAGCCGTTGATTTGAATAAGGATCAAACTTACTTTCTTGCTCAAGTGCCTTTAGGACAGTTTAAGGATGTTTTGTTTCCTATTGGGCATTTAACAAAGCCTGAGGTAAGAGAAATTGCTTTAGAAGCTGGCATCCCTACTGCTAAGAAAAAAGATTCAACAGGTATTTGTTTTATTGGTGAACGTAATTATCAAAAGTTTATAGCTAATTTTTTAAAGCCTAATCCTGGTGATATTGTTGATGTAACAACTAGCGAGGTTATTGGAACTCATCAAGGCCTTATGAATTATACAATTGGGCAAAGAAGGAATGTCGGAGTTTCGGGTAACTTAGAAAAGCATTTTGTAGTTGGTAAAAGCGTTAGAAAAAATATTTTGTATGTTGCTTTTGGTGATGATCCTGAAGAGTTATATTCTGATGCTTGCATAATTGATAATGTAAACTTTATTTCACCTTCTAGGCCGGCTTTTTGTACTGCTAAGTTTAGATATCGTGGTAGCGATTTTGAGGTTATTTTAGAATATTTAGATAATAATGAAATACTTGTTAAATATCCGGAGAAAGTAAAGGCCGTAACGCCTGGACAAGCTTGCGTTTTATATTTAGGAGAACAATGTTTAGGCTCTGGAATAATTAAAACGGTTATGAAGGATGAAAAAGAACTTTGGTATTTAAATGGTTAATTGTCAAATAGTGTGTGTAGACACAAATAAGTGATGATTAATTTTATGA
>OIYV01000705.1_pt1 | contig 17820 bp, 17 predicted proteins | sample 1588251 | NCBI WGS metagenome assembly OIYV01 (sample SAMN03283282) | human gut metagenome | biome: human-associated habitat; material: feces | host: Homo sapiens | place: Peru | collected 2012
TTTGTGGGATAAAAAGAGACAAACAGGCTTGTTTCAGCTTGTTTGTCTCTTTTGGTGCGGGCATGGGGACTCGAACCCCAACGGATCGCTCCACGAGAACCTAAATCTCGCATGTCTGCCAATTCCATCATGCCCGCGCGGCTGCCTGCACCGAAGGGCAAGCGTCCTTATCTTACCATTTCCGCATCCGCCTGTCAACACACAGAACGCGAAAAAAAACTTGACATCAGGGAATGTGGACAGTACAATAAACGGTGGATTAGTTTGGTTTGCTCGTATTAGGGGTGATACGGGTGAGCGTTGCTTTATCTGACTTATTCAGCACAAGACCCAATTTTACGAAACAGGAGGTGTATTCGCGGGACATGGGATGGTACATTTGGGCGATCATTATCGCCATTTGCTCTGTGTTATTCTTCTTTGTCGGCACGGTCTACCGCAAGAAAGTTGCCGAACGTGAGATCGGCAGCGCGGAAAGCGAAGCCACGCGCATTATCAACGAAGCCCTCAAGGGCGGCGAAAATAAAAAGCGCGAGATGCTTGTCGAAGCCAAAGAAGAGATCCATAAAAACCGCACGGAATACGAAAAGGAAGTCAAGGAACGCCGCGCCGACCTGCAAAAGCAGGAGCGCAGGCTGCAACAGAAGGAAGAGTCGCTGGACAAGAAGTTAGACGCCTTCGAGCGCAAGGAAGACGACCTGCGCAAGCGTCAGACCGCGATCGCGGCGACACAGGAAGAAGTCAATCTGATCAAGAAGAGCCAGCTGGAAATGCTGGAAAAGATCTCCGGCCTGACGCAGGATGAGGCACGCGTGCAGATCATCAAGAGTCTGGAAAACGAGTGCCGCCACGACGCGGCCATGAAGATCAAGGAGATCGAGACGCAGACCAAGGACAACGCGGAGCAGCTTGCCCGCGAGATCATCTCCACGGCGATCCAGCGCTGCGCTGCCGACCACACCGCAGAGGTGACGGTCTCCGTTGTCCCGCTGCCCAACGATGAGATGAAGGGCCGCATCATCGGCCGCGAAGGCCGTAACATCCGCACACTGGAAGCCATCAGCGGCGTCGATCTGATCATCGACGACACGCCGGAGGCGATCACCGTTTCCTCCTTCGATCCTATCCGCCGCGAGGTCGCTCGGCTGGCGCTGGAGAAGCTCATCGCGGACGGCCGCATCCATCCGACCCGCATCGAGGATCTGGTGGAGAAGTCGCGCAAGGAAGTCGATCGCGTCATCAAGCAGGAGGGCGAGCGCGCCACCTTCGAGACCGGCGTGATGGGACTGCATCCGGAGCTGATCAAGCTCCTCGGCCGTCAGAGATACCGCACCTCTTACGGTCAGAACGTTCTGAACCACTCCATCGAAGTTGCGCACATCGCCGGTCTGCTTGCAAGCGAGCTCGGCGTGGACGTCGCGCTTGCAAAGCGCGCAGGTCTGCTGCACGACCTCGGCAAATCCGTCGACCACGAGATGGAAGGCAGCCACGTTCAGCTCGGCGTGGAGCTTGCCCGCAAGTATAACGAGTCGCCCGACGTGATCCACGCCATTGAGGCGCACCACAACGATGTAGAGCCGCGCACCGTCATCGCCTGCCTCGTACAAGCCGCTGATGCGATCTCCGCCGCCCGTCCCGGCGCGCGCCGCGAGAATGTGGAAAACTACGTCCGCCGTCTGGAAAAACTGGAAGAACTGACCGGCTCTTACCCCGGAGTTGAGAAGTCCTTCGCCATCCAAGCGGGTCGTGAGGTTCGCATCATGGTCAAGCCAGAAGAGGTGTCGGAAGACAATATGATCCTCCTCGCGCGCGACATTGCAAAGAAGATCGAGTCGGAGCTGGAATACCCCGGCCAGATCAAGGTCAATGTCATTCGGGAAACCAAAGCGATCGAATACGCAAAGTAAAGATACAGGCAGCTGCAAAGACCTTGCAGCTGCCTGCTTTATATTAGTTCATTCCGTTTGTAAACACGGCTTTGAAGACGTCTCCCTCCTTGGGGGTCACGTCGCCGACGCCGACCGTCAGCGCCTCGTCATTGCAGTAGAAGCACCACCATGCCTCGCCGTCGTTCTAGTCCGCCTTTTCGCCGTCAACCACGTCATAGAAGCCTGCACTCTCCGCCGACTCCTCGATCAGCTTTTCGGCCAGCAGATCCTCGGCCAGTGTCTTTCCCGTGCAGCTCAGAACGACATTTTTCTCCGTGCCGTCCTTATGTACGACAAGGAAGGTATACTCGCTCTTCTCGGGCGTCTCGGCCTTGTCCTTTTTGCAGGCGCAGAGCGTGAGCATGAGCGCCAGAAGCAGCAGCACCGCGATCCATCGTTTCATTCTCCTCACCTCCCTTCGGATGTTCAAGAAAGGTTCGGAGGGCGTTTACCCCCCTGAACCTTCTTTTTTATATGTTTTCTTCCAGCCAGGACTTCATCTCGGCGCGTCCCTCCGGAGACATGGGAAACGTCCGCTCCCCCTCCATCGTGCTCTTTTCATAGCACAGCGCACCGTGCCAATATTCGCAGCGTATGGAGCTGGCCGCAAGATCCGCATCCTTTCGGGTCGCCATGACAACGTGCGGCTCTACGCGAAAGCGCAGCGCGCCGTAGCTGCCCGTGAAGATGTTGTTGTTTTCGAAGGTGTGCAGCGTCGGCAGAAACAGCTCGTCCATGGCTCAGTCCTTCATCAGCGCTTCCATCTCGTCGAGCAGCTCTCCGAAGAGCGCCAGCGCCTCCTCCACGGGCTTCGTCGTGGACATATCCACGCCCGCGCCGCGCAGCAGGTCGATCGGGCTCTTGCTGCATCCGCCGGAGAGGAAGCCGAGGTAATCCTTCACCGCGCTCTCGCCCTCGCGCAGGATGCGGCGGGACAGAGCAATGGCGGCGGCGTAGCCGGTCGCGTACTGGAAGACATAGTAGTTGTAATAGAAATGCGGGATGCGCATCCATTCCATGTCGATCTCGTCGTCAAGGACGATGCCGTCGCCGAAGTACAGACGGTTGAGGCGGCGATACTCGGCGTTGAGCACGTCGGGCGTCAGCGCAGTGCCGTCCTGCGCCATGCGGCCGATGTTGCGCTCGAACTCCGCGAACATCGTCTGGCGGTAGAGCGTCGTGCGGAACTGCTCCAGGAAGTGATTGATGAGATAGGCACGCTCCTTGCGGTCGGTCGTCTTTGCCAGCAGGTGCTCCATGAACAGCGCCTCGTTGCAGGTGGAGGCGACCTCCGCGACGAAGATCACATAGTCCGCGTCGAGCGGCTTCTGATGCTTGTTCGACAGGTAGGAGTGCATCGCGTGACCCATCTCATGGGCAAGCGTGAATTGGCTGTCGAGCGTGCCGGTGAAGTTCAGAAGGACGAAGGGATGCACGCGCGCGCCCGCGCTGTAGGCGCCGGAGCGCTTGCCGACGTTCTCGTAAACGTCGATCCAGCGGTTATCAAAGCCCTCTTTGAGCACCTTGCGGTAGTCCTCGCCGAGCGGAGCAAGCGCGTCGTAGACGTTCTTCTTCGCCTCGTCGATGGTCACGCGCTTGTCCGCTCCCGTGAGCAGCGGCGTGTACAGGTCATACATATGCAGCTCGTCCACGCCGAGCAGCTTTTTGCGCAGCGCAACGTAGCGATACATCTTGTCCATGTTCTCGTGCACCGCTTCGATGAGGTTCTCATAGACCGGCACCGGGACATTGGTCGCGTCGAGCGACGCCTCGAGCGAAGAGCCGTACTTGCGCGCCTGCGCGAAGAACTGGAGCTGCTTGACCTGTGCGGAGAGCACGGCGGCGATGGTGTTTTTGTAGCTGCCGTAGGTGTGGTAGAGTCCCTCAAAGGCGTTCTTGCGCAGCACGCGATCCGACGACTCCATGTAGGAAATATAAGTGCCCTGCGAGAGCGGATGCTTCTTCCCTTCGCCGTCCTCCACGTCGGGGAAGGTCAGGTCGGCGTCGCAGAACATCCCGTAGATGTTATCCGGCGCGTTTGCCATCTCGCCTGCGGAGGCAAGGAGCTTCTCCTCCGCCGGAGACAGGATGTGTGCGCGGCGGCGGCGAATATTGTCGAGATAGCGGCGGTACTGCTCCAGCTCCGGACACGCGGCGTAGAAGGCCTCCATCGTCTCGTCCGAGATCGCCATCAGCTCCGGCGTTGCAAAGCTCGACGCGGCGTTCAGCTCCACATAGGCGCTCGTCACGCCGCTGACCATCGCCTGATACTTGGAAACGCGGGCGTCCTCGTCGCTGCGGCGCATGGCATAGTTGCCCAGCGCGTCGGCAAGCACGGCGACTTCCTCCTCCAGACGGACGTAGCGCAGCAGGGTCTGCGCATCCTGCCCCAGCTTGCCCACAAATTCGGCATACTGCGGGATCAGCGCCTTGGCCTTCTTCAGGTCTTCTTCCCAAAGCTCGTCGGTCGCGTAAATGTCATGGATCGCCCACTTGTCCGCTTCGCGAATCTCGCTGCGTTCCGGGATTTTCTTGGTTTCTGCCATGTAAAGTACCTCCATTCAATGGCTTTCTGTCCGTATGATACCACACTGCGGCACAATTCACAACGGTTTTTACCGAAATTCTTCCAATCTTTCGTTGAGTTTGGAATAAACGCGGCGCACGAACCACGGCTCCGTCGATGCACGCAGCGCCTCCTCAGGAGAAAACCAGCGCACGCCGCTGTTCTCCTCCGGCGCAATATGCAGCGCGGCACCGTCATCCGCCTCCAGAAGATAGGTGACGTTCAGGTGCAGGTGGGAGGAAACGTAGATGCCGCGTTTTTCGTGACCGTCCACCGTCAGCACCTCGACGGAAAAAATGTCCTCCGTCACGGGGCGCACCGCGCACAGTCCCGTCTCCTCCCGACATTCGCGCAGAGCGACGCCCAAAAGGTCATGCGAACCGTCGGCGTGGCCGCCGCACCACGACCATGACCGATAGATGTTGTGGTACACCATCAGCACCCGATCGCGCGCCGCGTTCGTCACCCATGCCGACGCGGTCATGTGCGCCACGCGATTGTCGCGCAGATAGGCATCATCGTTTTTTTCAAGGAAGGCGAGGATCAGCGCCCTGTCCCGCGCCTCCTGTTCGTTTCTCGGGCGGTAAGCCCGCAGCTTTTCCGTCATTGTGCATCTTCCTCCTTTTTCCGGATTATAACGTAAAAAGCGCATCTTGACAAGTGCGATCGGGTAGCCTATAATGAAAATGGACGGTTCTATGAACAGGAGGAGATACAATGACACTGGCAGACATCTTGCAGATGTGCAAACGCGAGGGCATCGAGATCATCGACTTCAAAATGACCGACATCGACGGCCGCTGGCGTCACCTTTGCATCCCCGCGCAGCGCCTGACCGAAGAGACCCTGACCTACGGCATCGGATTTGACGGCTCCAACTACGGCTACGCACCCGTGGAAAGCAGCGACATGGTATTTGTTCCGGATCTGGACACCGCCGTGGTCGACCCCTTCGCAAAGGCGGTCTCCATGATCGGCGACGTGCTGGTGATCGACCGGCCGCACAACCGTCTGTTCGATCAGTACCCGCGCAGCGTCGCAAAGCGCGCCGTGGAATATATGCGCGCCTCCGGCGTGGCGGATCGAGTGGTGATCGGGCCGGAGTATGAATTCTATCTTTTTGACGCGGTGCGCTATGAAAACCGCCCCAACGCGGCGGGCTATCACATCGACGCGGTACAGGCGGAGTGGAACAGCGCCGCGCCGGATAACAACAACGGCTACCTGCTCTCCCATAAGGCGGGCTACCACGCCTGCCTGCCCATGGACGTCAACAACAACCTGCGCAGCCGCATCTGCCTGCTTATGGAGCAGTGGGGCGTTCGGGTCAAGTATCATCATCATGAGGTCGGCGGCTGCGGTCAGATGGAGATCGAGGTCGTGCCGGACGAAATGACGGCGCTGGCTGACGGTACGATGGCGGCAAAATATATCATCCGCAATGCCGCCGCCGAGGCCGGAAAGACCGCCACCTTCCTGCCGAAGCCGGTCGCAGGCGAGGCCGGCAGCGGAATGCACGTGCATATCCAGCTCTTCAAGGACGGGCGGCCACTGTTTTACGACGAGACGGGCTACGCGCAGCTCAGCCAGACCGCACTTCATTTCATCGGCGGCCTTCTGACGCACGCAGCCTCCCTGTGCGCCATCACCAACCCCTCGACCAACTCTTACAAGCGGCTTGTGCCCGGCTTTGAAGCACCCGTGACCATCGGCTACGCCATGGCCAACCGCAGCGCCGTTGTCCGCATCCCCGCCTACGCCAAGGCGCCGGAGGACAAGCGCTTTGAGCTGCGCAACCCCGACGGTACGTGCAACCCCTACTACGCCTACGCCGCCATTTTGATGGCCGGTCTGGACGGCATCCGCCGCCGCATCGACCCGCACGCAGCGGGCTGGGGTCCCTACGACTGCAACCTCTTCGACCTTCCGGAGGAAGAAAAGGCAAAGCTCGGCGCGCTGCCCGCGTCGCTGCCCGAAGCGCTTGAAGCCCTGCGGAAGGATCACGATTACCTCACGCACGGCGGGGTGTTCCCGCAGCGACTGATCGACCTGCTCATCGAGCGCAACGGCGCAAGAGCGCGACAGCTTGACCGTCTGCCGCATCCGGCCGAGTTTGCGCTGTATTACGACCTGTAACAAAAGCACGAGGCGCAAATCCCCCTCATGGGGACTGCGCCTCGTGCTTTATTTATGTCCCTGCTGGCGCAGCCAGATGTTCATCACCAGACGGTGCGGCAGGAGCTTGACCAGCCCCACTTGCAGCCGCACGCGCAGGCCGTGAATGGACACGTCCTTCTTCGTTCGGTACAAATGCCGCAGCGCCGTGTGCATGACGTCCTTCGCCTCGTAGAGCTTGTTAAAATAGGTCACGCCGGTTTGGCTGGTCTGCGTGGCGTGCTCGAAAAACTCCGTCTTGACCCACCCGGGATTGACCGCCATGACGCGAATGCCGCGACTTTTCAGCTCCCTGCCCAGCGCGCGGCTATAGCTGAGGAGGAAGGCCTTGGTGGAGGCATAGACGTTCAGGTACGGCACCGGCTGAAAGGCGGAGAGCGAGTCCAACTCCAATATCTTCGCGCCCGCCTTCATATACGGCAGGGTCAATTCCGTCAGCGCGACCGGCGCTTTGCAGTTCAGGTCGATCATGCGCAGGCTGTCGCTCAGTGGAATGTCCGCGTAAGACCCGAATTTGCCGAAGCCGGAAATGTTGGCAAGCAGGCCGACCTCCGGCGAGGCGGCCTTCAGCAGCGCCTCATAGTGCGCAAAGGCGTCCGGCTCCGTCAGATCCAAGCAGATCGGCCGCAGCGGCAGCCCCGTCTCTTCGCGCAGGGCTTCCAGCCGGTCGCCGCGGCGGGCAATGACCCAATATTCGTCAAAGCGCTCCCATTCGGGGAGCTGGCGCACGAACTCGCGCCCCATGCCCGAGCTGGCGCCGGTGATCACGGCAATTCTCACAATACTTCCTCCTCTATCCTTCGGATCGCGCGCAGCGCCTCGTCGACCTCCTGCGGCGTCGTCTGCCAGCCTATGGAAAAGCGCACCACGCCCTGCGGGAAGGTGTCGAGCGTCTTGTGCGCGGCGGGCGCGCAGTGCATCCCGCAGCGCGTCAGGATGCCGAACTCATTTTCCAGTCGGTCGGCGACCTCCGCGTTGTCCGCGCCGAGAAAGTCCAGCGCGATCACGCCGACGCGGCGCGACGGTTCCCGCGTGCCGACCAGACGCACCGCACGGCACGCACGCAGGCCTTCAAGAAATCGCTCCGTCAGCGCCATCTCATGTGCGCGGAGAGCGGCAACGCCTATTTGGTTTACATAATCCATCGCCGCAGACCAGCCGTAGATGCCCAGCAGGTTCGGCGTGCCCGCCTCGAAGCGGTCGGGCAGATAGGGCGGCAGCTCCTCGGAGTCCGAGCGGCTGCCCGTGCCGCCCGCGATGAGCGGATCGAGCGCGGCGGCAAACGCCTCCGTGACAAGCAGCGCGCCGATGCCCTGCGGGCCAAGCAGGCCTTTGTGCGCAGGGATCGCCATCGCGCTCAGGCCAAGCGCCTGAAAGTCGATCGGCAGATGACCGGCGCTCTGCGCGGCGTCAAGCAACAGCGCAATGCCATGCAGTTTACATAATTCTGACACTGTTTTGACATCCTGCGCGCTTCCGCAGACATTGGAGGCATGACACAGGACAAACAGGCGCGTATTTTCGCGGATCAGCGGGGCGATGAGCGCCGTATTGAGGAAGCCCTCGCGACTGCACGGCACGCGATCAAACTCGACGCCGAGCTGCACGAGCGGCCGCATGACCGCGTTGTGCTCCATCGCGCTGACCAGCACATGATCCCCCTTGCGCAAATAGCCCTTAAGTGCAAGGTTTAGCGCGGCCGTCGCGCCGGAGGTCAGGAGCACATGGGTCGGATCGGGATGGTGAAACAGCGCGCAGATGCGCTCACGCAGCGTCAGCGTCTCGAGCGCGGCCTCCTGCGCGGGCGCGTAGACGCCGCGGTTGATGCTGACGCCCACATGGTCAAGGTAAAACTTCATCCGGTCGCTGACGTTGGGCGCTTTGGGAAAGGACGTCGCGGCATGATCGAAATAGAGCATGAAAAGCCCCCCTTACCCATGTATTATACCATGTCGCGGCGGCGGCGCGCAATCCTTTTTTGCGTTCGGTAATGCCGAATTTTAAGCGAGCGCCCCGTCGACCGTTGACAAAAAAGCGGACATTACGTTATACTTCAAATAGGTAAACGCTCATGGGCGTTATCAAAGAAAAAAGGAGAGATCATATGAAAAAAGACAGCTTTCTCAAGCGCAGCTGGCTCGTGATGCTCTGCGGCATCGTCATCGGCATCGCGGCGCTTGTGCTGCAAAAGCTCGGCAACCCCGGCAACATGGGCTTCTGCATCGCCTGCTTCGAGCGCGACATCGCCGGTGCGCTCGGCCTGCACAGAGCAGGTCAGAAGGTCGCGGACGGCGCGATCGTCACCGGCAATTTGGCCTACTTCCGTCCGGAGATCATCGGCATTCTGCTTGGCTCCATGCTGATGGCGATCTGCACCAAGGAATTTAAGGGCAGAAGCGGCAGTTCCCCCATTCTGCGCTTCGTGCTGGGCGCGGGCGTCATGATCGGCGCGCTTGTGTTTCTCGGCTGCCCGCTGCGCATGGTGCTGCGCATCGGCGGCGGCGACCCCAACGCGCTGCTCGGCCTCGTCGGATTCATTGCCGGTATTCTGGTCGGCGTTCTGTTCCTGAAGAAGGGCTTCACGCTCCGCCGCTCCTACAACCAGAGCAAGCCGGAAGCGGCCGCCTTCCCCGTCGCGACCGTCCTGATGGGCGCTCTTTGCCTGCTCGGCGTCGTCGGCCTGATGACCACGAAGGGCACGGCTCCCGGCGGTGCGCGCGCTCCTTGGTACGTCTCCATCATCGCCGGTCTCGTCGTCGGCGCGCTCGGCCAGAGAAGCCGCTTCTGCATGGCAGGCGGCGTGCGTGACGCCGTGATGTTCAAGGACTTCTCGCTCGTCACCGGTTCCGTGATGATCATCCTCACGGTGCTTGTCGGCAACCTGATCCTCGGCAACTTCGGCGAGAGCTACAAGGGCTTTGTCACCGTCGGCCAGCCGATCGCAAGCGCGGACGGCCTGTGGAACTTCCTCGGCATGGCGATCGTCGGCTGGGGCTCCGCGCTGCTGGGCGGCTGCCCGCTGCGTCAGCTCGTCCTGACCGGCGAAGGCAACACCGACTCCGCCGTGACCGTGCTGGGCATGATCGCCGGTGCGGCGCTGGCGCACAACTTCGGTCTTGCCTCCGGCGCTTCGAAGTATGCCGACGAAGCAAAGACCGTCATCACCGGCGGCTCCACGAAGGAAGGCCATGTCGCCGTGATCGTCATTCTGGTGCTGCTCGCGGTCGTCTCCGTCGTCTGCACGTTCTTCCAGAAGAAGGAGAAGGCAAAATGATCGACGCAAGAGGACTTTCCTGCCCGCTGCCCGTCATCATGACGCAGAAGGCCGTCAACGCCGACCACCCCGACACGCTGGAAGTGTTCGTGGACAACCGGACGGCGGTGCAGAACGTCAGCCGTTTTGCCAACCACGCCGGTTATGACGTCGCGGTCAAGGAGCTGGAGGACGAAGCGTTTTCCCTGACGCTGACAAAGGCATGACGCAGTACCTTGCAACGTTCCATACGCATCTGGCCGCGCTGCGCACCCATCGGGCGCTGACCCAAGCGGGCGTTGCGGCGCGTATGGCGCCGGTGCCGCGCAAGATCTCCTCGTCCTGCGGCACGTGCGTGTTTTATCACGCCGACGACCCGTGCCTTTCCCGCATGGACGGCGACACGGAGGCGGTCTACCGCCTGTCCGAAAACGCCGCAGAGCCGGTGTGCGAATTTCATACAGAAATTTAATGCCTTCATTGCCGCCACGCGGCTTTTGAAGCGGAAACCGCTTTTCGGAGGGAGCTTTGCTCCCTCCGAAAAAAGGCAAAAAAGTAATTGACATTTCACGCACGATGTGCTATATTGTCTGAGCAATCGCAAATGCGCGAGTGGTGGAATTGGTAGACTCGCTAGATTCAGGTTCTAGTGTCCACTCCGGACGTGCGGGTTCGACTCCCGCCTCGCGCACCAAATAAGAAAGCCTTGAAACTCAACTGTTTCAAGGCTTTTCCTTTATTTCCAATGGTTTGCGGGGTTTTTGTGCGTTCCTTTTGTGGAACTAAAATACCCCGTTTCGGACGCTAAATAGCATTTCTGGAAAAGAAAATGATAGCCGTTGTTCCGCTTTTCATACGGCAGAAGCCGGCCTCTCTTGTCGCGATACAGGTACTTGTCCTGCAAAAGGTTTTCGATGAACACCTTTTGCTTCATTCCGAGCAGCTTTGCGGTGTCGCGGAAATTCAGGAGGCCTCCGCGTGCCATGCAGTCGTCGAAATACTCAGCTTTGGGAAGCATGATTTGATTCTGTACCGTCAGCTCGGCGATGCGTGCGTCACGTTCGGCAAGCGTCTTCTGCGCGACCATCAGCGACGAAGCCATCAGCTTCGCTGGTGTCATGGTTTCGTGCCCGCGATGTACCCGCCGTTTTTACGGATAGCGGGGAGAACTTCGGACGTTACCCACTTACGAAACGGTTTTGCCTCCGGCTTGTCGCTGCGGAGGATGACGTTGTACAAACCAGATTCGTTAATGACCGTCATTTCCTGCTTCCCGCCAAGGGTGTCAATCTGACTTACCCCCTTTTCGTCTGCGTCCAACCGGTCAGAGGCCATTCGGTTATTCCCAATCCCGAGGATAGCGCAGACATCTTTCAGCACGGACCACAGTTCGCCGTCCTTCTGAACGGTTCGGACTTCGCGGTCGTTGTAGTTAAAAACCTGAATCTCGTTATGTATTGAATCTTCGTGGGGTGGTATAACATTAATTAAAGAAGATGAAAGCGTTGCTTCAGGATGGAACAATATCTTCAAGATCGGAAAATGCTTTAACAAATTCTTTTTCTCCGTATCCATCAAAAAACACGGTAATCAAATTGTCATCTTCTTTGATAACGATTCCGATTCCGTATTTAGGGTGACAAACAGCTCGTTGATGAACCGTTTGTGCTACGTCCTTCTGCTTACCAGAAGCCTTCGAATCATCGCAGTTCTTCCTTTCGGTGATTTCATGGCGAATGTACTGAAGGTCAGCGCCTCGTTGGATGGGTTCCTCAGCATCGACCAATCGGGGAGGAATAAGCTGTAAATATCTGCTTGGGCCTGCGAGGACACGACTCGTTTCCGGATTTGTGTAGTATGATAGCTCTAAAGCGTCCTTGGCACGCGTTACACCAACGAAGAAAAGACGACGTTCTTCCTGTTCTTCCTCAGTATCTTTTGTAAACAATGGGATCAGCCCATCGTTTATACCAATGATATATACTTGCTTAAACTCCAGCCCTTTACACGAATGCAAGGTCATCAACTTAACCGTGTCCGCCTCTGCGCTACCGTTTTCTGTCAATACATCCACGGAATATAAAGCTGATGAATTGATAAAATCCTTCGTTCCTGCAAATAAATCTAATTTCTGCGTTCTGATATACGTCGCAATATTCTTTAAGAGAGCGATTATGCTTTTCTTATTTTCGCTGAATGATGATGAGGTAGGATTGATATACGAATCAAAGGAATAGTAGTCGTAAACAGCTTCAAGGTCGGAGTTGCTTTTACACCAGTTTTCAAACCCATCAATTCTTGATAAAAGGACGGAATCGTTAAGGTGGTCAGATTCATTGGAAACGCGAGTCTGTTTTTCCGGTCTAATGGCAGAGGTATTAGCGGAATTGCGCGCCGCCCGAACTATCTTTCGCGCTGAGGCTTTGCTGAATCGTTCTCCAAATTGCTCATCAGACAATGCGTAAACCGCAGATTCAATATCAAGCGGATTGACCGAAGCTCTTAGAAGAAGAATTACCCATTTTAGAACAGGAATATCCTTGATGGTCTTTATAATTGACACCTCATAAGGGATATTGTTTCGTTGAAAAACATCTTCCAATGGCTGAGACTGCCGTTGCAAACGATAAAAAACAGCAATATCGCCGTACTTCTGCCCTTCCTTCGCTTTTTCCAAAATGCTTAATGCAATGTATTGTGCCTCGTTAAAGGCGTTGTAGTGATTGCTGACCTTAATTTTTCCCCCTAATTCTCGGGTGCCATATAGTTTATCATCATTATTAAGAAAACACTTCGCGACATCCAGAATCGTGGTGCAGGATCTGTAGTTCTTCGGCAATGATAGCCGTCTTGCATTATATTCCTCTGCGAATGTCTCAAATATCTGTCGATTGCTTCCCCGCCATGAGTAGATAATTTGGTTCGGATCGCCCACAACAAATAGTTTTGTCTCAGGGCTTGCTAAAGCGCGAATAAACGACATCTGGCTATCGTCTGTATCTTGAAACTCATCGACAATAATCCATTTTGGCCTATATTTGATTTGTGGCAGCAGTTTTGTAATATTCAGTATAAGATCGTCAAAATCCATTTTGCCTTGGATTCGCTTTTCACTGGCATATAGACCCCACAACGCTTCCATATCGTCCGGATATTTCATGCTTCCGTATAAAAAACGGCCTTTCGATGCATTTTCAAGCCGCCTCTCAAGCTTGTTCAAATACCTGATGTTTAGCCCGTTAGAATGAATTAAAGCACTCACCATATCTATTTTCTCTTCTGCATCTATTACAGAAAAATCTTTTGAGTAACCGATGCTATCCAGCGGCGCGAGTGTTTTTAACATTTTAAGCGCAATGCTATGAAACGTTCCGAAATAATCCAACGCACTTTCGGGAATCTCAGTATCTACAGCTTTAAGCCTTCCCTTTATTTCGTTGGCTGCTTTGTTTGTAAACGTGAATACAGCCATATCTTGAAGTGAAACGCCCTTGATCTGATTCAAATAGAAAACTTTAGCAATAAGGACTGTCGTCTTGCCACTCCCGACCTGCGCATTTACAAGACAAGCTTGACTTTCGTCCATAACAGCTTCGTTTTGGCCTGTGTTTAGGTTTACCGTTGAAAGCATAAATAATACCTCAAAAGCCCCGTTAATGGTACGTCAAATCTTGATAACGGCGGAGAATCGCTTCTTCGTTTATCCGTTTCTCATCGCAGTTAGACTCTGCTTGAATCTCGAATTGCGGAGGTACATCAACATATTGCGAAATTGAATTTTCAAGTCGCACTTTATTACTTAATTCCATAATCCAAGTTGCGCAGAAATCGTTTTCCACCTGTAGAAATAACGTTTTTTCATGCGTTCTAACCGATTTTATAGATGTTATAAAACCAGATAATCTTTCTCCTCGGCTGCGGAAGAAATTGACAAACTCACTCCAGCGCTTTTCAATATCGTCAAAAGAAAAAGGTTTCTGTTCGACGTCAAGCGTGGGTGCTTGAAGGGTTTTAGAAACTTTTGGCGGCTCTATATTATCAAAAATGCTTCTTAGGCCCCATAAAACAACTTTTTTATCCAAATGGTAATCTCCGACGCAGGCCGCACATCCGTCCTTGCACCGGCAGCCTTCAATCATTTTTATGGCATTATGGATAATGGTGTCTATTAAATCATACGCTTTCTCGGCGTAGCCAAGCCCGCCGACAAACATATCGTAAATACAGATAGAAGAATTGGGAGAACCTATATCAGAATTATTTATCGGACTTGCAGCAATGTCCTCACATGTTGTCATAGTCGACATCATCGCTGCATTTTGCAGGGCAAATTCCACACCATCTAAATAAGTTACAAGATATGCCCTTTTCGCGTTGCCGCCTTTAGTTGGATTGTACTTTGAAAAAAACTCTACGACCTCGCATGGCAGCTGTATCCATGCACCTTCGGTGTCGTATGATTTTGTTAAAGGTGGCTCGATTGTTTCATAGCCAAGATTTTGATGATTGTGAAATTGCAACTTTTTATACGAGCTTATCACCGTATTTACTCGGACATCGCCAAATTTGCAAACAGTTCTTCCAACTTCTTCTCTTTTTTGCTCGTTAATGACGGAAACTCCGGTCATGGCAAACGGGACGGTATAGTAATCATCTCTTACCGGGTACGCAACCGCGCGTTTTTCCTCTATGTCTAAGGAAGAAACCGCATAAGCCTGTCCTTCGTGCAAATAGATTGCTCCTTGATGTATTTCTCGGAAAGCCTGAATTTCATCCATTTCCGTAATTACGGAAGAATCAACAGAATTAATCAACTGGTACCTCTCTTTGTCCATATTGCGCAGGCTATAATCTCCGGCAGGGAATTCTTTCCCTGTCCACATAAATTTCCCGCTGACGGAACGCAGTTCTCCGGCTCGGACAAGCGAAGGGATGATCTCGCCCAAATCCGGAAACACCGAAATATCATCTAATGAGAGCGGGAACTCTGCCGCTGCGGCGCGGACATGTGCCAGTTGTATGAATAAATTGTTAGGGTCAACTACCGCACTTTCACTTTTGGGTTGGAAAAGCCAGTCAGGGTCTACTGAAATAAACTGGTCAAATGGGAGATCGTCCAGAATAAGGTACGTGTCACTTTCGCGCCCATTTCGCCCGGCGCGTCCAGATTGTTGCCAAAATGAAGCTCTCGTTCCCGGATAGCCGATAATAACGGCTGTGTCAATTTTGCCAATGTCAATACCTAATTCAAGCGCATTTGTTGAAACAAGCCCTCTTAACTGACCATTTGCCATTCTCTGCTCAATTTCTTTTCGCTCTTCCGGTTTGTAACCGCCGCGATAGCCGGATATGAGTTTGGAATAGTCGGCTCCCGGAATGTCATCACTCTTTAAATAATCTCTCGATTCTTTCAATACAACTTCCACCGCTTTTCGGGATTTACAAAAAGCGATAAATCCATGGGCATTCACGGTAAGCTCGGGGATGAGCTCGGCGGCAACCGAAGTAGGAGATTTTCTAATCGTTTTCGCTTGATCGATATATGGAGGTTGGATGAAAAAGTATCTCTTTTCCGGGGCAGGAGAACCGTCTCTGTCAACCAGCGTGAACTTTTTGCCACATATCGTTTCGGCCAGCTCGATCGGATTTGCAATCGTTGCAGAACTACAGAAAAACTGAGGGAATGAGTTATAGTAATCGCAAATTCGGCGCAGTCTCTTAAAAATGTTAGCCAAATGCGCCCCGAATGCTCCTCTATAAGTGTGGAGTTCGTCTATTACGACAAACCGCAAATTGGAAAAAATAAAACGGAACCCGTTTTGATTATGGTGGGGCAGAAATGCAGAGTTTAGCATTTCTGGGTTTGTTAAGATGATGTTTGAGCTGTTCCTGATGCGAGACCTTTCATTAACAGGTGTGTCTCCGTCATAAACCCCTGCGTCGATTTTCCCTTCCCCAAAAAAGTCCAAAAAAGGCTTTAACGCCCGGAATTGATCGCTTGCAAGCGCTTTTGTTGGATATATGAAAAGTGCTCTGCTTTGTGGATTTTTAAGAATGTGCTGCAGGACGGGAAGCAGAAAGCTCAATGTCTTCCCGCTTGCAGTTGAAGTGGTTATAACGATATTATTTCCGGCGACTGCCTTTAAAAACATTTCCGCCTGATGATAATACAGTTTATTAACTCCTTGTTTCGCTAAGTATTCTTTGATTTCCGGCAGCATATCCAAGGGATATTCGGATAGAGAAGCTGCTCGGGCAGGAATATGCTTTTTATAGACGATTGTGCGATCTAAGGGGCGTTTCTTTTCATAACAGGAGTTCATGTCCTTCACTCCATTCTTTTAGATTTCTGACGTTATTTTACATTATCTTGATTTCAGTTTCAAGCCGAGCGATTTTATTTTTTGGTTATGCTACAAAAAGACTGAAAATTAACTCTCATAGAAAAGCTGGAAATGTGATATACCACATTTTTGCATTCATCCTTTGCTCTTTTCGTAAAACACCAATATATATGAAAGAAAAATACACGGGAGCGTGTTCCCGTGCGTTTTCTGTGCATTTTCCGCGCTCCCCACCTCTACCCAGGGGATGGTGGCTGTTTGCGTCTGCTGGGGCGTATTATCGCCCGTCTGCATCGTGATCGCGCCCGATATGGATGGACTGCGGCGGGGGAATATGGTATAATGAGAGCGAAGCCGAAGACCGGAGGGAAACGGGATGTATTTTGCATACGGGGAAACGGAGCTTTCTTATCTGCGCCGAAAGGACACGCGGCTCTGCGCGGTCATCGACCGCATCGGGCACATCGACCGTGCGGTGGACACGGATCTGTTCTCGTCCGTCGTTCATCACATCATCAGCCAGCAGATTTCGACCAAGGCGCAGGCGACCATCTGGCAGCGGATGCAGGATGCACTGGGCACCGTCAATGCCGAGACCATCCTGACAGCAGGTGTTCCCAAGCTGCAGGGACTGGGTATGACCTTCCGCAAGGCAGAGTATATTACGGATTTTGCCGAAAAAGTCCATACGGGCGCATTTGATCTGCATGCTGTGGAGCACATGAGCGACGAGGATGCGATCCGGGAATTAAGCAGCCTGAAGGGCATCGGCGTCTGGACGGCAGAGATGATTCTGCTTTTTTGTATGCAGCGCCCGGATATTTTCAGCTATGATGACCTTGCCATCCAGCGCGGGCTGCGCATGGTATATCACCATCGCAGCATTGACCGCAGGCTGTTTGAAAAATATCGCCATCGCTTTCACCCCTATTGCAGCGTGGCAAGTCTGTATCTCTGGGCTGTGGCAGGCGGCGCAATCCCGGAGATGAAGGACTACAAGCCGAGTAATAAAAACAGAGGCAGCTTTTGAAGCGAGGTGCAGATCATGATATTTGTGCAGCATTACGATTCACCGCTGGGCGGCATCCTGCTGGCAGCGGACGGAATCGGACTGAGAGGTCTGTGGTTCGACGGACAGAAATACCTTGCCCGTGATCTGCCCGCAGAGCGTATCGGGCAGGATACACCCGCCCTTGCAGAAGCCAGGCGTTGGCTGGACATTTATTTTGCTGGCAGCCAGCCGGATTTTCTGCCGCCGCTGCACCCCGTCGGCACCGCGTTCCGGCAGTCCGTGTGGGAAATCCTTTTGCAGATTCCCTACGGAAGGACTGCGACCTACGGCGAGATCGCACGGCAGCTTGCTGAAAAGCAGAAGATTCCCCGGATGTCTGCGCAGGCGGTCGGCGGTGCGGTGGGTCATAATGAGATATCCATCATCATTCCCTGTCACCGTGTGGTCGGCACAAACGGCAGCCTGACCGGATACGCCGGTGGAATTGACAAAAAGGTGAAGCTGCTGGAATGGGAGCATACCGACATGACCAGCTTTTTTAT
>OIYV01000707.1_pt1 | contig 17768 bp, 17 predicted proteins | sample 1588251 | NCBI WGS metagenome assembly OIYV01 (sample SAMN03283282) | human gut metagenome | biome: human-associated habitat; material: feces | host: Homo sapiens | place: Peru | collected 2012
GATTTAATAAAGCAAGATGAAGATTTAATTTCATTTTCAATTCTTACCAATGGAACATTGATTACTGAGAAAATTGCAAAAAAAATAAAAAACTATAACCCCTATTATGTTCAAGTTAGTTTAGAAGGTGGAAAGAAAACGAATGATTATATAAGAGGCAATGGAACATACGAAAAAATAGCAATTGGGATTAAAAATCTAAGAAAGCAGGACATATTTACTTCAATATCATTTACTGCTACTAGACTTAATTATAAGGAGTTTCCAAAGGTTGTAAAATATGCTAGAAAGTATGATGTTAATAATGTATGGTCTGATAGGTATATCCCTCTAGGCGATTCTGAAGATAAAAATTTGGCACTAAATTACAAACAAACAAGAGAATATTTAGAAATAATGAATAAAGAAAGAAACAAATTGCTAAAAGTTAAGAATAATAATACAACTATTTCAATGTATAGAGCATTACAATTTCAAATGACTAATGATTTTGCTTATGGATGCACTGCAGGGGATACTTTACTTACTGTTATGGAAAATGGCGATTTAGTTCCATGTAGAAGAATGCCAATTGTAGTAGGAAATTTATTTGAAACAAAAATGTATGATTTATATATGAATAGTGATATTTTGAAAGAATTAAGAAAAAAGAAAATTCCTGATGATTGTGCTGAATGTGAGCATTCTGAAATGTGTCATGGTGGTTTAAAATGTTTAACTTATGCAATGTATAAAGATTTGAATCATAAAGATTATGGTTGCAGTTATTGATATAATTTGATTATATGTAATGGAGGTTAGTAAAAATGAAAAAAGAAGAATTAATTCAAAAAATATTACAAACAGGATCAAATCTTACTGATATAGAAATACCTGAAGAATTAAAAAGAGATCATGATATAGCTCTTACAATAGCAAAAACAAATGGACATTTTATTTATAAGGTTGATGAATCAATTATAGATAAGGAAATTGTTTTAGAGGCATTAAAGAGTAATTCTTATGCATCCGATAAAGTTCCAGAATTCTTTTTTAATGATAAAGATGTAGCAATGCTCATTGTAAGCAAAAATGGTCATTTGTTATGGAAAATGTCAGACAAATTGATTGATGATATTGATGTTGTTAGAGAGGCAGTAAAAAATGATCCTGATGCCATTAGATTCGCAAGTGATAGAATAAAAAATGATTCTGAATTTATGAAAGAATATGAACAAATAAAACAAGAAATAGAAAAGAAAGGAATAGAAAAAGCAGAAAAACAAAAGCAAGAAAAGTTGGCTAAAGTAGAAGAATATAAAAATAGTGAAATATGGTGGAATGATTCATCTATTGTAAATTATGAAAAATTAGATGAAGCAATTACCGATGACATGATTACTAGAATAGAAAATAAATACAATAAAAAATTACCTAGTAAATATGTTGAATTGCTAAAACAACAAAATGGTGGCAGGTTAATCAAAAGATATTTTTTAAGTGATAATGATAAAGTTTTTGTAGTAGATTCTATTTTAGGTATTCCAAGTGTTGAATCCACAAAATCATCTCTTGAATACGAAACAGATGACATAAGAGCTAATATAAAGGAATATGAACTAACTGCTGTTGATCCTGATAATATAATAGTATTTGGAAATGATGAAAGTGGTGGACATGCAAATTATGTATTCGATTATAGTGAATTAAATGAGCATGGTGAACCAAAAATAGTATATTTTGATAATGAAGTAGATTTTAAAGAAATTGTTACAGATAGTTTTGATGAGTTTATTTCCAATTTAAAAATAAGAGAAGAGGCACAATTGATTAATCCAGATGTTTATTAAAATATAAAAAAATATACAATACATTACTAGATTACGGACTATTTAATGTTCGTAATTTTATTTTACAAGCTTTAATTTTTTTATTATAAAAAACGATTAAACCCTTATAAAATAAGGATTTAATCGACATTTTCAATGGCAGGGGATAAGTGAATCGAACACTTGTCTAAAGTTTTGGAGACTCCTATTTTACCATTAAACTAATCCCCTATATTAAGCACTTTTGGATGAATATTTCGTTCATCTGAAAGTGAAAATATCTTATCAAATTTTTTATCTATTTACAAGAATGTACAAAATTTTTTTTGATTAAAATTGATTAAAATTGATTAAAAATAATTAAAAATAATTAAAATTAGTTGAAATTTCCTGTACAATTTTTCGTACAATTTTATAAAAATTGCTATTTTTTAAGCATTTTTAAACTTATAAACCCAATAAAATCAAGGGTTTGTATTTTTTGAAAGCCAACCTAGTCCATAGGTTTTGGAGACTATTATTATACCATTTAACTAATCCCCTATGGGTCTGCATATATAATTTAACATAAATTTGATAAATTATCAAGGGGATTCATTATTTTTATAAAAAAACATATAATGTTTTAGGTGAGATAATGATAGTAAAGTATAATGATAAGGAATTAGAATTGTTAGCAAGATTAATGAGGGCGGAAGCATTAGGGGAAGGCAATCTTGGAATGTTGATGGTTGGGAATGTTGGAATTAATCGAGTGTTGGCTAGTTGTTTAACGTTTAAGGATATTAATTCTATATATAGAATGATATATCAGAGTCCGGGAGGATTTTCTGGGACGAGTAGTTCATTATTTTTTGGTAATCCAACAGAAAAAGAAAAACTCCTGGCAAAGAGAGTTTTGCGAGGAGAATATTATTTTCCGGCGACTAATGCATTATGGTTTTATGCTCCAGCTTTAGGAACAACTTGTGCTAATACTTGGTGGGAACAGCAATTTGCTGGTAGGTATAAAAATCATTGCTTTTATCGTCCTGATTCGGGAGTTTGTAGAGAAATTCATTAAAGGTTAATGATTTCTTTTTTGTTTTTGGGTTTGCTTCTTAGGAAAGTGGTAATAATTTCTTTTATTTCGTTATTTCTTTTTCCTTTGAAGCAATCGTGAGTAACATCTTTAATGTTTATAAGAGTATTGGAAGTGGATTTTACGGAGTTATAGACAAATTCTGTTGATTCGGGTGGGACTACTTTGTCTTCAAGTCCGCGAATTATTAAAATAGGACATGATACTTTTTCAATGTCATGTTGATGATCACTAACTAATTTTGCAAATTCTAGCATTGTGGTAATCGGGGTTTTGCTTATTCTTTCGATGACTTTTTCGGTTCCCATATTTTTAAATAAGCCGGGGAAATTTTTAATGGTATTTCCAATATTTGTTAGGTTTATTTTACCATCTTTAAAATAGAAGTATCTAAATGCCGGAGCTACAAGAACAAGTTTTTTTATTTGGGGGTAGATTGATGCTAAATGGCTTGCAATGACACCTCCCATACTATGACCGATTACATATATTTCTTTATAGTTATGTTTTAATAGAAATTCTATTTGGTTGATAGATTCTTCTAGCCAGGCGGGATATTTTACACCGCTAACGATTAATTTTTCGTGACCTGGTAGAGTGTAGGTAAAAACGTCAAAGTCTTTATATACTTCTAATTCGTTTGGAAATGAACCATAGTCGTAGTTGCCACCGACAAAACCGTGAATTAATAGAATAGCTTTTCTTTTTTTAAACATAATATCACCAATTAAATTATAACAGATATTTTAATTAAATTCTATGATTTTTTTTAGTAATAAATATTTTTAGGGTAATAATAAGATAAATTATGAATAGGGAAGCTGTTATGTATGGAAAGTATGTTTTTATGTAGTTGTTAAAGATGGTGCTACTTTTAAAAATAATTGTTGATAGAATTAGTAGGGTTATTCCAATGATTAGACTTAGAAATTTATTGTTTATTTTTTTGCTAAGGCAAGATGAGGTGGATAGGTAATAGATGATAATTGTTAAGTAGATGTAATTTCCTACTAACCATTGGTTTGAAACAATGTTTTCAATTCTTTCTAGAAATCCAAATAAAACAACTTTTTTAAGGACAATATATTCAGGGTATTCAAATATATTTGTGAGATATGTTCCTAGTATGCCATAGGTGGCAAAGAATATTAGGAATGAGATGAGAGAGGAGACGATATAACTTAGAATAATGTATTTGGAATATTTTTCAGGTTTTTCAGTGTTTTCTTTGGGGATACAGAGAAGAAGAATTAGAGGAAGGACATTGATGCTTGCTAATTTTAGAGCGTTTGGAAGGATACAAGAGGTATTATTTTTTAAGATTGGTAGAAAATTTTCGAGGTTTATGTGTTTTATTAGGGCAAAGAAACTGACTAAGAATAGAAAGATGTTAAAGAAGGTCATAATTAGTGATACTCTGGTAATAGTATTTATGCCTTTAGTAACGTTGTATATTACTAGAATGGTTAGTAGAATACCAATTATTATTTGAGGAGTTCTATATAGTAGTTGTGAAGTAATGAAATTACTTATGTTATAAATAATGGTAATGCCAATAATTGCTAATATTATATTTAATACGGGATTAGTAATATAATGAGTAGATTTAAATAGTTTGGCAATTTTATCTTTTAAGGGTAATTTTTCTTCATATTTGGATATGTAAAGATATAAAATAAGTGGAATAATTCCTATTAAGTAAGAAATTATTATTGATATCCAGGAGTTTGTTCTGGTGGAGTTTTTAATAAGATTGATGTTGATTCCTGAATACATAGTGATAGTTATTATAGCTACTAAGGCGGATATTTCTAAATTATTTATTTTTTTCATTTATTTCCTCCAGAGCGTTTCCTTTTTCTATGATTAATAGATCAGTATTTACTTTTATGGATATATCTTTGAGTGTTTTTTCATACCAGGATGATTTTATTTTTTCATAGGTTTTGTAGTCGTGTTTGTAGATAGAGTCTAGGAATCCAAAAATATCTGAGTTATAAGTGTTTTTTATTTCTGTAAGATCAGAGGCAATTTTATTATTTAGATGTTCTTCAATTTTTTTGGTTATTTCTTTTATGCTTCCTTCGTTGTTTGGAGAAATTTGACAATGGGTTTCGTTTAGGTTTCCGGTTAGTGAGATGTTAATGGTTACTTGATTGTTTTTAATTTTTACTTTGGCTTTGCTAGCAATTATTTCAAGGGTTATATATTTGTCTTTTTTACATTCGTAGGTAATAAGGGTGTTATCAATGTTATTTTTAAAAATGTTATAACTGTGACTTTCTTCTTTGTTGAGATAAGTTAATAGTTGATTGTTTTTGAAAATTGCCAATCCGGATAGTTGATATTTGGTATCAATTTTGGTTTCTTCGGTATTTTCTAATTTTTCTCCTTTGGGTTGTTCGTCTATTATTTCTATCGATGGTAGAACTATTTCAAGGTTAGGATTTAAAATCATATTGGCAAATTCGTTAAAAGTTACTTTGCTGGTTGTTCCTAAAAATTTGGCATTGTTGTTAATACTGTTTTTGATACTGGCGGAGGATACTTCATCAATAGGGGTAATGTTTGTTAAAATATTATCACTTTTTCCGATTAGAACATAGAATTCAGTTCTTATTCCGGGATTTCTGATGTAGTAGTCAATTATTTCAGTTATGTCTTCTTTGGCGATTTTTTCATTTATAATTAGTAGTTGAAGGTGATTTGAATAGAGATATCTTGAGGATGTGTTAACGATGTTTCGATATGCTTCTTGAATCGTTTTTCCGGAACTGTTGTATATTATGAATGGGGCTTGAATGGTGGTTGTTTTATCTGGTGCTTGTGGAGTGATTACTTGTGCTGTTACGTAATAGGTGTCATCAATTTTATTTATTTCGGTGGCACTAACGACGGCAAGGGTATTTAATTCTTTATAATCATAACATCCAGTTAAAAGAAAAGTTAAGCAAATTATAATAATTAGTTTTTTATTCATATGGTTCCTCCGTGACATTTTTTGTAATGTTGTTAGTTAAAATGGGGTTTCTTTTTTTGGTTTTACTTATAGGGAATTTTATAATACTGTCTTTTAATCTTTGGAAGTTTGGTGGCGCAAATGGACTTAGATATGGCATACCTAAATAGTTGTAACTAGCTAGATTTATTAAGAAAACTATAAATATTAAAAGGACACCGTAAATTCCTAAGATAGATGCGCCAATCATAAAGATTATTCGGTAAATTCTTAAGGCGTTAATAAATTCTGGTTCGAAGAAGTCAAGAGAAGAGATGGCGGTTATGGCAACAACAATTATCATAATTGGTGAAACGATTCCGGCATTAACGGCGGCTTCTCCTAGAATGAGAGCACCGACGATAGAGATGGCGGAGCTGGCAAAACTTGGGAGTTTTAGATCGGTTTCTCTTAATATTTCAAATGAAGTGATCATAATGATACATTCAGTAAATGTTGAGAAGGGAACATTTTCTCTTTGTGCGGCGATGCTTATTAATAGTTCGATGGGAATTATTTCTTGATTATAGGTAGTTAGTGCAAGATATATTCCTGGTGTTAATAGGGTAATGCCAAATGTTAAATAACGAATAATTCTTGTTATTGATACGTTGATACTTTTGTTATAATCATCTTCTTCAGAAATGAAATTATCATTTAGGGTAGCAGGTAAGATAATAGCAAATGGATCGTTGTCTACTAAAATAATAACATTTCCTTGTAGAAGATATTTTACAGCGGTGTATGGCTTTTCGGCACTAATAGAGTTTGGAAAAAAGTTTTTGTTTTCTTTTTCTAAGAGGTTTCTGATTGTACCGGCAGCAATAATTCCATCAATGTCGATTTTTTTTAATAGTTTATCAATTTTTTCTACTAGTTCTGGTTTGGTAATAGTGCTAATATACAGAAGTGAAACACTAGTTTTGGTATATCTTCCTAGGACATAGTTTTTTGACCATAGGTCATTACTTTTTATTCTTCTTTTTAATAGACCAATATTATTTTCAATATTTTCAGTAAAGGAATCAAGGGGACCTCTTGGTGTATTTTCGGTGGTGGGTGATGTTATTCCTCTAGTTAAATCTTTTCTGGTTTCTAGGGCAATATATTTATTTTTTGAATATAGAATTATGGTAAATCCACTATTTAAATAATATGAAAGATCAGAATAGGTGTTTATTTCTTTATATTTAAAATTACTTATTTTATTTAAAATGTTATGGTATAGTGGTATATTTATTCGATTTAAACTACGAATAATAAAATCACTAATATCTGTTGAAGAAGTAAGAGTTTCATTAAAAATAATATAGATTTTTTTAAATAGTATTTTTTTCTCTCGATATATAATATTGTCGTTGAAATTACTTTCTTTTTTTAATTTATTAATAATATTTTGCATATAATTCACCATTTTTATTATGAAATTTATTTAATTATTTATGTAAAACTTTGTAAATTCTTTTGATTTTCTTGTTTTACTGATTTTATTGTGATAGACTTACATTAGATGATCATATATAAGGAGATAAGCATGATTAGAAATAGAAAAGATGATGGTAAAGATTGTAGTAAAGAGGAAATGAAAATATTGGAATCTAAAAGAATTATTTTAGAGGAAAAGGAAAAAATTAAAAAAGAAAAGAAGAAAATTCATACTAAAAAAATGGATAAATTTAAAAAAACTAAATTTGGACAGTTTTTAGGTAAATTTATTTATATATTTAGTGATGAGAAAAATAGTTATTCGTTTTCAGAAGTTTTTGTAATTACAATTGTTTCTTTAGTTCTTGGGGCTTTTGCATGCTTTTCGGTTTTTATGATAATAACTGGAGGAAGAAATTATTTTAAGATATCTAAAGAATTAAATAAATTTGTCGATGTTTATGAACTTATTAGAGAAAATTATAATGGTGATGTTTCTTCAGATAAACTAGTTGATAATGCAATTAGTGGAATGGTTAGTGGGGTTGGTGATGTTTACACTAGTTATTCTGATAGTGAAGATGCAGATACTTTTGATGAACTTGTTAGTGGTATTTATAAAGGAATTGGATGTACTATTCAGCAGGTAGATGAAAAGATTAAAGTTATAGATATATACAAAGATAGTCCATCTGAAAAAGCTGGTCTTAAAGTAGGAGATTATTTAAAAAGTGTTGATGGTAAGGATGCGGTAACAGAGGGAGTTACAAAGTTATCTGAATATATTAAGTATCAAGTTAAAGATAAGATTTCAGTAATTGTTTTACGTGATGATAAGGAAGTTTCTTTGGAAATAAAAAAGGAAAAGATTGAAACTCCAGTTGTTAGTTCAAAGATTCATACGGTTCAAGAAAAAAAGGTTGGATATATTAAAATATCGTTATTTACTTCAGTGGCTACGAAACAATTTAAGGTGGAATTAGATAAGTTGGAAGATGAAGGTATTGAGGGCTTAATAATTGATGTTAGAGATAATGGTGGGGGATATTTGACAACGGTAACGGATATTTTAAATATGCTACTTCCTAAAGGTAGTAAGATATATCAAATTCAAAAGGATGATAATAAAAAAGTATATAAGGATAAAACTAGTCAAAAGAGAGAGTATCCAATTGCAGTATTGGCAAATGGAAATAGTGCTTCAGCTTCTGAAATTTTGGTTGGAGCTATTAAAGAAAGTTATGGTGGTTATGTAGTTGGTGAAAAAACGTTTGGTAAGGGAACTGTTCAACAGGTGAAAAAACTAAAGGATGGTAGTATGATTAAATATACTGTTGAAAATTGGTTAACTCCAAATGGTAATTGGATAAACAATGTTGGGATTGAACCTACAGATAAAGTTTCTTTAGATGAAGAGTATTATAAAAATCCAATAGAAGAAAATGATAATCAGTTGGAAAAAGCATTGGAGTTGGTAATTAAATAACCAAAATTAACTTTTTTTCCTTATTTTTTGGTAAATATTGTACCAAAACCATTGAATTTTAATAATAGAGCGGTATAATTTTATTTGGAGGTAATCGTGGTGTTAAATTTAATTATATGTGAAGATAGTAAAAGTTTTATGCAAAAGAATGTTGATTGTATCAATGTTGCTTTAGCTGATAATGACATCGATTATAGAATTCATAAATTTGATAAATATTCAAGTGAATTGGAATCAATTATTCGTAACAAAGAAATGAAGAAGATCTATATTCTTGATGTTGAGATGAAAGGATTATCTGGTATAGAAATTGCTTCGCGTATACGTGAAGATGATTGGGAGAGCATAATAATTATTGCAACGGCTTTTGATAAGTATCACGATGATGTATTTTATTCAAGGTTGATGGTTTTAGACTTTGTTTGTAAGTACAGTGGATATGAGAAAAGATTAATGGATGATATTAAGGCTGCATTAAAAATTATATATAAACAAAAAACGTTTGTTTTTAAGTATAATCACGTGGCTTATAGAATTCCTTATAATCATATCTGTTATATTGAAAAAGAACCAATCATTAAAAGATGTATTATTCATACAATGAAAAATCAATTTTATATTGTTAAATCAATTAACTGGTTAGAACAAAATTTAGGTTCAGATTTTGTAAAAACACATCAGTCTTGTATTGTTAACTTAAATAATATTAAGGAAGTAGATTTTAGTGATAATGTAATTACTTTTAAAAATGGTGAGAGTACTTGTCTATTTGCGGATAAAATGAAGAAAGAAGTGAAGGAACTTGTTGGACTTAATAAGTGATTATGTAGGACCATTCTTGATGTTTCTATCAAGTGTAATTTTTGTAAGATTTATTCTTAATAAGAAATGTAAAATTAATTGGTTTTTAAGTTTGTTAATTGTAATAGTTGTTTCTGCTATAGATGCTTCATTCTATTCACTAGAATTTGTTCTTCTTAGACCGGTTGTATCTTTATTAGGATATTCATTAATGTATAAAATTATTTTTGGTGTTACTGATTCGGAAAATATTATGATTAATATTGCGTTTTATTCTTTGATTTTAGCGAGTGAAATTATTCTTTTCGTATTGACTACTACATTGCTTAAACTTAGTGGAAATGCGGTGTATGCTCATATTGGAGGTACTGTATTTGCTAATTTCTTTGTCGGTATGTTTTGTTTGGTATTAGGATTATGCTTAAAGAATGCTATAAACAAATTAATTCGAAGGCCAGTTAGAAATAAAATAGTAATATATTGGGTAATGTCTTTAGGATGTTTGACTTTATTTTTATTAACTATACTTTCTGATGCTAATTTAAATATTGAAACATTTTGGGTTTTATCTTTGTTGGCATTGGCATTATTTGTAATATTCGTTTCATTTTATCAAGCAAATAAGAATAATGAGTTAGCGGTAAAATATGATAAATTATTAGATTTTATTAAAAAGTATGAAACTGAAATAGATAAGCAAAGAACTTTAAGGCACGAAACTAAGAATCAATTATTAACAATAAAGTCTAAACTTATTGATAAAGATAAAACTGATAATGTTATTAAATATATAGATGAAATTATAAATGATAATGATATGGTTATTTGTCATTCAGAATACTCAAGGTTAAAATATTTACCATCTAATGGAATTAAAGGTTTGTTTTACTTTAAGGTAAGTGAAGCAAATGATAGAAATATATCAGTTAATATTAATATTTCAAAAGAAATAAAGAATAGTTATATTTCTAAGTTATCACCAATAACTTTTAATCAATTAGGAAAGATATTAGGAGTATTTTTGGATAATGCTATTGAAGGTGTTGAATTAGCATCAGAAAAGCAAATAGGTATTGAAATGTATTGTAATAGCGATGAAGAGATAATTGTTATTATTTCAAATACTTATGGCCCAGTTAAACCTAAGAAAGCGGGTGTAACTGTAATGAGTACAAAGGGTAATGATAGAGGACACGGATTATTGTTAGTTAGAACTATTATTGCAAGTAATAAAATGTTTGAGAATGAAACAGAAATTACTAATGATTTATATATTCAAAAGTTAATTATAAAGAAACAAGAAGATAAATAGCCTTACATAAAATTAATGTAAGGTTATTTATCTTAGTAAATTAAAATAAGTCATATGTAGTGATATGACTTATTTTGGATGGAATAATTTTGGTTATTTATTTAAAAGGCTCTTTGGCATTTTAGGTTCGTCTAGTAGTAGAACCACACATCCTTGAGTTCCAATAGTAGCAGATACGGCACCAATAGCAGCAAGTATACTATAAAATAATTTCATATAGTTTCCTCCTTTCTAATATTCTATATATTACTGTACTGCTTATAATTGTTATAGGGTAGACCAAACAATTTATAAGTAACAGGTAATATCATTAAGGTAGCTTCAATAAAGCCAATTAACATAAAGTTTGAAATTGAATTTTTGCTATAAATAATAATTAATATTGTTAGAATTGTACTAGAAATTATACTTATTATTTTAAATCTAAGACGTTTCTTTTTATTTATTAATGGTCTTTTTACAGTGTCAGCTGGAGCATATAAAATAATACAAATTAAACAAATTAACGATATGATAATTTTAGTTATTAAATTTATATTTAGATATATGCCTAGATATGGACCACCAATAAAGAAGATTAGTGAACTTATTAAACAATAACTACTTTTTTTGGCGTGAATACCAAAGGCGGAAAATCTTATAATGTTATAAAATAGAATTGTTAAGAGGACTTCTTTGAATATGTGAAGAATTATTGATAATACTATTATTATGACTAATTTAGTAAGAGTTAAGTATAATCCTTCTAAACCATATTCAATAACTTCTAAATCTTCTTCTGTTAAATTTGGTTTAACTTTTTTGATGTTATTTATGGATGAATTTATTAACTTCTTTTTCAATCCCGCTCACCGTAATCAATTTTAGTATATATTTAGGGTATTTTGTCGATAAAATCTTAATAAAAATAGTAGGTGTTATATAATAACTTTTGTAAACAGTTAGTTAATTTTGTTAGAAAGATATATTTTTATTATATTTGTGTGGAGGTTATATATATGTGTGGATTTGTGGGATTTATTGATAAATCTGATAATAAAGCTAGGACGATTAAAAAAATGGCAGATATTATTAAGCATCGTGGTCCTGATAGCGATGGGTATTACTTTGATGAGGTATGTGCACTTGGTTTTAGAAGATTATCAATAATAGATTTAGATGGTGGAAAACAACCTATATATAATGAGAATGGCAATTTGGTTATAGTTTTTAATGGGGAAATATATAATTATAAAGAATTGAGAAGGGAGTTACTTAAGAAGGGACATAAATTTTTATCAGAAAGTGATACAGAAGTAATATTACACGGATATGAAGAATATGGAAAAGAAGTGTTAAATAAACTTAGAGGGATGTTTGCTTTTGTAATTTATAATAGGGAAGATAATAGTTTGTTTGGAGCAAGAGATTTTTTTGGAATTAAACCTTTGTATTATTATGTGAATGGCGAAGAATTTATGTTTGGTTCGGAGATTAAGTCTTTTTTAGGACATCCTCGGTTTAAGAAGGAATTTAATCGGGATATGTTAAAAGAATATTTAACTTTTCAATATAGTATTTATGAAGATACTTTTTTTAAAAATGTTTATAAGTTAAGACCTGGTCATTATTTTGAGTACCTAGATGGTAAGTTAAATGTTTGCGAATACTATAGCGTTAATTTTAAAAATGATGATAGTAAAGATTTGGAAGAATGGAAAAAAATAATTGATACAAGACTTAATGAATCAATTCTTTATCATAAAGTTAGTGATGTGGAAGTTGGTAGTTTTCTTTCTTCGGGAGTTGATTCTTCGATTATTGCAAAGTTAAGTAATGTTGATAAGACTTTTACAGTTGGTTATAGTAATAAAAAGTATAGTGAAATTGAATATGCTAAGGAATTAAGTGAATTAATGGGAGTAAAAAATGTTAGTAAGTTAATAAGTAAAGAAGAATATTTTAAGGTAATACCTAAGGTTATGTATTATATGGATGAACCTTTGGCAGACCCTTCAGCAGTTGCTTTGTATTTTGTTACTAATATCGCTAGTAAACATTTAAAAGTTACTTTGTCTGGTGAGGGAGCGGATGAAATATTTGGGGGCTATAATATTTATCACGAACCGTATTCAGTTAGTTGGTATAATAAAATTCCTTATTTTATTAGAAGAATTGTTGGGATAATGGCTTATCCATTCAGAAGGTATCCGGGATTTAATTTTTTAGTAAGAAGAAGTAAGAAATTAGAAGATAGGTATATTGGAAATGCATTTATATTTGAACCTTGTGAAGTGGATAAGTTTCTTAAATATAAAGATGTACATACATTTAAAGAGTATACTGGATACTATTATGATAAGATTAAAGAGTATGATGATGTTAGTAAAATGCAATATATAGATTTTAATTTTTGGTTAGTTGGAGATATTTTACTTAAGGCAGATAAGATGAGTATGGCTAATTCTTTAGAGGTTCGTGTTCCATTTTTGGATAAACCTTTAGTAGATGAAGTTACTAGTTTACCTACTAAATATAAGATTATGAATAATGAGACTAAATATGCTTTTAGAGAGGTATGTAAGAAGTATTTGCCTTTGAAATGGGCAAATAAAAAGAAATTAGGATTTCCAGTGCCAATTAGAGAATGGATTAAGGAAGAGGATATATATAATAATTTATATGAATTATTTAAAAAAGAAAATGAATTCTTTGATAATGATAAAATAATAAGATTATTGGAGGAACATAAAAAGGGTAAGAGGGATAATAGTAGGAAAATTTGGACTATTTATGTTTTTTTGATTTGGTATCAAGAATATTTTGTTAAGAGATAGAGATGAGTTTATGAAAAAATAAACTTATCTTTATTTTTTTAGTTAATACTTGATGTTTATAGATTAATAAGTTATAATTTTCTTAGATAGGGCTTGCGACGGATATTATAGGGTTCTTTGTAGTATACTTTCTTTTGTTGGTATAAGATATGATTTTGATTTGTAGGGGATAAGATGAAAAAAGAAGATTTAATTAAATTAAAAGAAGAAGTGTTAAAACTAGATAAACCAGGACAAATAGAAAGAGTATTACGTTATAAAACAATGTATGAACGTTTTTATGAAATTGCTCAGGATAAACCTGATTCTCCAGCAATATATTATTTGGGTAGTGTTTTTACTTATAGACAAATGTTAAGTTTGATAGATGAAGCCGCCAAAGGCTTTGCTGAAATAGGTATTGGTTATAATGATGTTGTGGCTATGAGTATGTTGGCTGAACCTAATAGTATAATTTCTCTGTATGCTTTAGATAAATTGGGGGCTACTATGCATATGGTTAATACTCTTGGTAGTTTAGATGAGATTGCTCGGGAATTGAGAAATATTTCTTCGAAATATTTTGTTGCGAATGATATTTTTTGTAGTAGAAAGATGCTTGATGTTTTAGATAATGTTGGAATAGAAAAGGTTGTAGTTTCTTCATTAACTTCTTGTATGCCGATGACTCTTAATAAAGATAAAGTTAAATATGAACTTATTGAATATCTGAAGGGATTACGTAAAAAATACTATGGTGATAATGTTATTAGTTATGATAGTTTATTAAATCTTGGTAGAATAAGCAAGAAAAAGGTTACTGCTGTACCTTTTGTGCCAAATAAATTGGTTACTTTGGCATATACGAGTGGTTCTTCAGGTGAAGCTAAAGCTTGTATGGCTACTTGGGAAAAAATAGATGCAATGATTCAAGTGATGGGAATGACAGAGTTGGGTAGGTTTGAAGATTCCGATAAAATGTTTACAACTTTTCCGTTATGGATATATTATAGTTTATTAAATATGATACACGAACCATTATGCTTGGGAGTTTCATTGGCATTGGATCCTGTTTTTAATCCTAGAGATATAGTAAGGAGAAATAAACAATATAAGTTTAATCATTGGTTAACAATAACTCCTTATATAGCTACGATGGTAAAGATGAATAAGAAAATGGATTGTTCTAAATGGAAGATTGTTTTGACTGGTGGTTCTGAACAGTCAATAAAACTTAAGTTAGAGGCGGATGATTATATTAAAAGAAATGGTGGAACTGTGGAAATTCTTCAGGGATATGGTGCTACTGAAATGTTGGGTTCTTTTGCATATAGTTATCATCAAAATCCGACATTAGGAACATTGGGTGTTCCTTGTGTAGGTAATAAAATAAAAATATTAGATGTGAATACACACGAGGAAGTAAATGTTAATGAAGTTGGTGTAGGTTATTTATATTCTCCAGCAATGATGACAGGATATTATAATGATAAATGTAATACAGATCATAATTTAATAAAAGATCAGGATGGTGTCATTTGGTATAATACAGAAGATTTACTTCATCAAAATGATCGAGGAGAAATATTTTTTGATGATAGACTTAGAAGAATTGTTTTAACTTTTGATAAAAATGGAAATCCTACTAAATTAATACCTTCTAGAATAGAAAGATGTATCTCTTGTATGGAACAGGTAGAAAATTGTGCAGTTATTACAGTTAGTGATAGTAAAATTGAGAATAGGGCAGTGGCGTATGTAGTTCCAAGTAATGTTGAAAATATGACAAAGGAATTTAGAATGAAGATTTTAGAGACTTGTCAAAAAAATGTTCCAGAATATATGATACCTTCTGAAATAATATTCCTTGAGAGTATCCCGAAACTAAGTAGTGGAAAAAATGATATTAATACTTTGAAAAAGATGTATAGTGAGAACCAGAGAAGAGGTAAGTTTAAACATAAAAAACGTTAATTAGTGACTTTTTATTAAAAATTTGATACACTTATTATGGTGATAGATGTGAATGTAATATTATTACAAATAGTTAGTTTAGTTTATGTATTAGTTTTAAATATATTTTACTTTTCTAAAAAACGTTTTAATAGTTTATGAAAAAATAAACTTATCTTTATTTTTTTAGTTAATTATCTTGAATTAAACTAAAAATTAGGATATATTTAAGTAAATAGGTCTTAAAATATCTATTTTAGGTCATAAAAGAAATTCAGGGTGAAATGGAGTTTAAAATATCTTTTCTAGTTAAGGGGGAAAATATGTTAGAAGTTAAAGAGTTTATTACTCAATATAAACCATATAATGAAATTTCATTGAAATCATCTTTTTTTGAACAGCAATATATTCAATATTTGGAAACTTTTAAACAAAAACTATTTTTATTGATGGATAATAATAATCTTAGTAAAAGGGAAGTTAATGAATGCAATGGATATTTCTTAAAGAGAGTTATTTTAGAAAATGATAATGCAATAAGGGAATTAATTAATATATATGATGGGAACAGTAGTAGTATATTTTATGATATTTATATTAATTCTATAGATGATTTAAATAATATGGTAAGAAAAGTTAAAGACATTATATTGATAGGTGAGGATGCTAAGAGTACAAAGAAACATCTTCTTTGTATTGATAAAATTATAGATGATGAAATAGATAAGAAAAATACTTTATCTGGGGTTCTTTCAAGAGATGATGAGAAAGTAATAGATATGGTGAATAGTTTTAATCCAAGTGAAGAATGTTTTTTAGAAGAAGTAACGGCACTAAGAGAACAGGTATTTCAGATGATAGAGTATTATCGTATGAACTATTCTGTTAATATGGCTAAAAAGAAGATTAAATATTTGGTTAGAAAAACTGATTTTCTTATAGATAGTAAAGCTGGAAAAATTGGACTAAAGAAAAGATGCGATGAAGAAATACTTAAACTTTTTGAGAGATATGAAAATATAAATATATCTTCAGTAGAAGAATATGAGAATTGGGTTAAACTTTTTAAACAAGAATATGATAGTATAATGTTAGAGGTTAAAAGTGGCTTTTCATCAAGGACAGCATTAATTATTATTGATAGATATTCTAGAAAAATGGGAAGAATTATAGATGATAAAGCATTTTTAGTTAATTATTTTATGGTAGTTGTTAAGAGGTTAGAAAAGATATTTGCTGATTATAAAGATAATCTTAATAGTATTGATTTTCAATTTCAAAAAAATAATTATTTTTTTTACAATATTCTACTGCATTAATCATTCTTGATACTCTTTTAACTTCTTCATCTAATCTACCAACAAAAACAATTAATTTATTTTTTGTTCTTTTTTCTTTAATTTTGATAAATAATGCTATAATAAATTTTTAAGAAAGGAGGGATGAATATGCTAAGTCCTAACGCTGGAAAGCAAGGTTTCTTGTACGATTCTTCAAGTAATACAATTCATGACTTATCCAATGAAACAGAAGCTTGTAAAATCATTTCGTTAAATAAAAGTGCTTGCCAAATTTGTGATTCAGAAAAGCAAGTAGATGACATTGCGCTATCAAGCACACTTACAAAAGCGATTAGATGTCCTTATTGCTTCCAAAAGTAGATTGTTCTAGCAATCTACTTTTTTATCTTCTTGATTTTCTTGGTTAAAGTTTTGCCATACAGGTTTAGCCTTTTTCCAACCACCCTCGATTGTTTCTAACTCCTCCACCATGATTAAACAATCCTCCGGAAGAAACAGTTCGATTGGTCTTTTGAGAGCTTTATGGTTAACACGAATTTGATATTCCATCACATTCACCTCCTTTCTTTGATATAATTTTGATAGAAAGGAGGTCTAAAAAATGATTCGTAACAACCCTCCATTTAATGGAAAAAGATTTTTACTTAACAAGAACACAAACGAGATACATGATTTATTAAATGAAAAATCAGATTGCCAAATTGATGAGATTTCATTGGATCATATTCAAATGTTTGATACTCTTGAAGAAGCATCTGTTTACTTAATCTTTAATAACAAACAGCTAAATGGCTGTTACTATTGTTTA
>OIYV01000708.1_pt1 | contig 17764 bp, 14 predicted proteins | sample 1588251 | NCBI WGS metagenome assembly OIYV01 (sample SAMN03283282) | human gut metagenome | biome: human-associated habitat; material: feces | host: Homo sapiens | place: Peru | collected 2012
CTATTTCTACATCTGCTCCATACATTTTTGCAAGTTCCTCTGATCTTTCCATTACTCCTACACTGTGATTATATCTTTTTTCTGACAATTGTTCTTTTACATATTCTTGTATTTCTTTTAATTCCATTTTATACTCCTCTTACTAATTTTCTAATGCCAAGTTTATTAATTTATCTAATAATTCAGAATAGTCTACTCCAACTTGCTCCCATAATTTTGGGTACATGCTAATCTCTGTAAAGCCTGGTAAAGTATTTATTTCATTTATATAAATTTCATTTGCCTTATCATTAACAAAGAAGTCAACTCTTGCAAAACCTTTTCCATCAATTGCTTTAAAAGCTTTTATTGCAGTTTCTCTAACTCTATCTGTAAGGTCTTTACTTATCTGTGCTGGAATATTAAGTTTAGATTCTGAATTTTTATATTTTGCATCAAATGTATAAAAATTTTCTGCTGGCAAAATTTCACCTATACAAGAAGCTTTTACATCTTCATTACCTAAAACAGAACATTCTATTTCTCTTCCTACTAGTGTTTCTTCTATTACTATTTTCCTATCAAATATTGAAGCATATTTTATATATTCTTCTAACTCTTCTATATTTTCTGCTTTATTTATCCCAACAGATGATCCAGAATTAGATGGTTTTATAAACATTGGATATTCTATATTTTTTTCTATTATTTTACATATTTCTTTTAAATCTTTTTTAGTTTCATTAAAGTCTTTATCAACGTAAATATATTCGTTTTTATCTTTTTTCACATATTCATACTTTGCTTGTTTAATTTTAGCCTTGTCAAAAATAATTTTTGCATATATTTTATCCATAGCAATTGAAGATCCCATAACTTTACAGCCAACATATGGTTTTTTTAACAGTTCAAACAAACCTTGTATGGTTCCATCTTCTCCATACAAGCCATGTAGTACAGGAAAAATAACATCCATTTCTTTTAAATATTCAATTATATTTTCTATTTTTTCAATGTTTTCTATTTTGTCTCCTACTTCGTATTTCTTAGATATATCTAGACATTTATGCCATCCGCCATTATTATCTATATATATTGGATAAACTTCATATTTTTTATCATTAAGCTTTTTTGCAACAGATGTTCCTGAAACTATTGATACATCATGTTCTGTTGACATTCCCCCAAATACAACTCCTACTTTTATTTTACTCATAGTATCATTCCTTTCCAAATTAACTTCTTTTCAATTCATCTAATATTTTACTAAAATTCATAGAATTTGAAGCTTTTAATAAAACTAAATCCTTGCTTTTTATTATTTTTTCTATATTTAAAATAGCTTTATTTACATTGTCAAAAGCATATATTTTATCCATTCCTAATTCTCTTGCTTTATTAGATATATTTTTTGCATTTTTCCCAATAGTAATTAATACATCAATTTTATTTTTTACTACTTGTTCTCCAACTTTTTCATGTAATTCTTTTGAGTATTCACCTAATTCAAGCATATCTCCAAGAATTGCAATTTTTCTTGGTGCTTCAGTATTTTGCATAACTTCTAGTGCAGCTTTCATTGAATCATAGCTTGCATTATAGCTATCATTAATCACTTTTATATTATTTTTTATAGTTTCTATTTCCATTCTCTTTGCTGTTAATTTAAACTCTGAAATTCCTTTTATTATTTTTTCTTTTTCTACACTTAATATGTCTCCAATAGCGAACGCACAAATAGCATTATATACAAAATGAATTCCTCCTACTGGTACATTTCCTTTTATTCCATTTATTTCAAAATTGCTACTATTTTCTAATGTAGTAATTTTTTTCGCCATATATGTACTATTATTTTCTAGTCCATATGTATATATTTTATATTTCTTTTCTTCTTTTGCCCATTCATGTAGCAAATCATTATCATTGTTTATTAATACAAATCCGCTTTTATCTAGTCCTTCTAGTATTTCTAATTTTGCTTTTAATATATTTTCTCTAGATCCTAAATTTCCAATATGAGATGTTCCTATGTTTGTTATTACACATCCAGTTGGTTTTGCAATATTTGTTAATAAGCTTATTTCCCCAAAATGATTCATTCCCATTTCTACAACAACTGCTGTATGGTCTTTTAATTTAAGCAATGTCATTGGCAACCCTATATGATTGTTCATATTTCCTTCTGTTTTTAATACTTTGAATTTTTGTTCCAATACATTTGCTATAATATCCTTTGTACTAGTTTTTCCCACACTTCCTGTTACTGCAATTACTGGCACATTGTATAAACTTCTTTTATATTTTGCTAATTCTTGAATTGCTTTTATCGTATCATCTACTTTTATAACTACTTTTTCTTTATACCTATTTAATATTTCTGTATCCACATTTTCATCTATAATACATCCTATCGCACCATTTATGAATGCTTGTTCTACATAGTCATTTCCATTTATTTTTTCGCCTCTTATTCCTAAATACATATCTCCTTTTTTTAATGTCCTTGTATCTTTAGAATATGATTCTATTTCTAGACTTCCATCACCTGACAGTAGTCTTCCATTACATATTTCTATTATTTTGTTTACAGTTATATTTTTATTGTCCATACTTTCTATTCCTTCTTTTTAAAATTTATTTATTAGTATTCATTTTATGCTTATTTTATAACATTTTTTTATAAATGAAAATACCTTTTCCGTAAATATATACGGATTTAAGGAATAAAAGTGACTTTGTCACACTTTTCTTCTCGCCGATTTGAGTTTCAGAATAAAATGAGGAAATTTCAAAGGCAATAGCAATTATAGCATTTTTTGTTGAATGGGAAAATCTTCTTTTTTTCCTATTCAACAAAAAAATAAAGAACATATTTTCTATGTTCTTTATTTTCAACCATATTATTTGTTTTTATATTCATTGTATTTAATAAGTTCTTCTTCCCAGTTTTTATAAACTTCTTCTTTTTTATAATTTTCAAACTCGTAATTATCGCTTAAGAATTTCCCTAAATAATCACTTATTTTTTCTGCTCCACTTATATTTAGATGGTACCCCTCATCACCTGTATCTTTACTCCAATCAATACCTATTTCATCTAAAGCATCATGTAAGTCTATAAATTTGACATTATTATCTTTTGCTATTTGTTCTACTTTTTCTTTCTTGCTATTATTCCACGTTTGTATATTGGGGAATTCTACAGCAATTAATTCTATATTATTTTCTTTGCACAAGTCTACAATTTTTTCAAAATACTTAAGCTCAGTTTTGCTTATTTCTTGGTATTTATTAGATTTTTCTCCTTTATAAGGTTCTATTTTCTTTACAAGCCAATATCCTTTAAAAATATTATCATATTCTCCCTTATTCTTTGAAAAATCCTCATCTTCTAATTCAGTCCATCTACTATGATATCTTAATATTGGAAATATAAATGATACTTGTTCACTTCTTGAATTATTTTGTACTGGATCCATTATTGCTTTCACTTTATTTTTGTTTAATTTCATTGCATCATATAAAAGTCTTTTATGTCCTTCTTTAATTTTTTCATTATGAAATAATTGATCTATACTTAATACTATTACTTTTGGTTTTTGATACTTTAGTGCTTCCTTTATACAATAATAATTATTATACAATTTAGCCGTCGGAGATCCATAGTCATAACTAGTTATTTTATATTTTTCCCAAACTCTCATTGGTGAAACTCCCTTATATATTCCACTTTCCCCAACAAAAATAACATCTAGTGTGTTTTTAGGTTCATTATAAAATTCACTAATTATTGTTGAATGCTTTGATGCAGGTATAAATATCTTTTCTAATTCAAATAATATAAATATTAAAATTAATATAAAAATAATTGTCTTTATTATTTCTTTTCTCACTTTTAACTCCTTGATGGCTCTCGCCTTTTAACTGTATTTTTATTTTAAAGTTTCATTATACACATCAATTGCCTTATCTATATCTATATCACAAATAATTTTTCCATTTTGCATTACAATCCCACGCTTGCAGAATTCCTTTGCTACTCCTGTAGCATGTGTTACAAATAGTAATGTTACATTATCTTCTTCTATTATTTCATTAATTTTTTTCATACATTTCTTTTTAAAAGCTTCATCTCCTACACTCAAAGCCTCATCTACTATTAATATTTCTGGTTCTATGTTTACATTTATAGAAAATCCTAACCTTGCCTTCATTCCGCTTGAATATGTTCTTACTGGTTGGTCAATATATTCTTCCAATTCAGCAAATTCAACTATTGTAGGTTCCAACTTGTTAATTTCTTTTTCCTTTAATCCAAGGATTCTTCCTTTTAAATATATATTTTCTCTTCCTGTAAATTCTGGATCAAATCCAGATGTTAATTCTAATAAAGCACTTACCCTTCCTTTTACTTTTATCTCTCCAGAAGTAGGAAATGTAACTCCTGTTATCATCTTTAATATTGTAGATTTACCCGCTCCATTCTTTCCAAATATAGCAACTGCCTCTCCTTTTTTAATATTAAAAGAAACATCATTTACTGCTTTTTTTTCCTTATATGGTATTTTTTTAAAAAAAATACCAATTAGTCTTCTTTTATCATTTTTATATAGTTTATATATTTTATTTACTTTATTAAATTCTATTACGTTCTCACTCATTGCCTTTTCCTTTCAATTAAATTATAGTACATCTGCAATATCTTTTCTTAGCTTTTTATATGACCATAATGCCGCAATCAAAAGTATTATAGTTATTATGCAAAAATATAATAATCTTTTTGGCTGCTGCCAAAACCATATTTTATTTATAAAACAATTCCTAAATCCATTTACCAAGAATGTTACTGGATTTAGGTTCAAGAACTTTTTAAGCCAAACTATTTTTACTTTATCTGCATCCCATAAAATTCCAGAAAGCCAAAATATAGCAGTTATAAATGATTTCACTAAATTCACAAAATCCTTGCTCATAGCGCCAATAAATGATGAAAATAATGCCCATAGAGTAAAAAATATAAAGGATAATAACAAGTATAATGGTAATTGCAACATATACATGTCTGGTAAATATCCAAATAATGCAAATATTATAATAACGACTATTATTAATATAGCATTTACAATTATATTTGACAGGCTCACAAATGTTGGTATTGTGGATACAGGAAATTTCATTTTTGTTACTAAATAACTATATTTTCTTATACAACTTGTCCCTAAAGTTATCATATCTCCCATATAAAACCATGGTACCAATCCTGAAATCAACCACAAAAAAAATGGATATCCGTTAACATCTTTTCCTGCTCTTAGCCCAACGGAAAAAGCAAACCAATATACAAATATTGTAACTACTGGTTTTATAATTGCCCAAGACCAGCCTAGCGCCGCACCTCTATATGTTTTTACTAAATCTGCTTTTGCAAGTTTATATATTTGTTTTCTATATTCTTTATGTTCTTTTATTATTTGTTTTAAAATTTTAAACATATATATTTTCATTCCTCCCTCATTAATTCTCTATATAAATTATCTTGAGCATCATTAAGATTTATAAAAAACTTTTCTTCTCTTTTTAAGAAAATGTCCTCATCCTTAAAATTATTATTGACTATTCTTTTTATATTTTCTATCAAATCTTCTTTATTTAAGGTTAATTTTCCAAAAGCTTTTTCATATGGTAAATCTAGTTCTCTATATGAATGCAACCCTGCTTTAAATTCTTTTATATCTGGTACATAATATATGATTGGCCTTTTTAATTTTGCAAAGTCAAATTGAAAAGATGAAAAATCTGTTATTAATATTTTGTATTTTCCTATATTTTCTGATTTAACAATATTTACATATTCATTGTCTATTTTAAATAAATTCTCATAATCTCTAAAAATTGGGTGAAGTTGAAAGTCTAACTTCAAATTATTCTTTTCTAAGAAACTTCTTAATTCTTCTGAATTAAGAAATTCTTTTAATTTTATAAAATACTCAGAACTAACAAAAATTCTTTCTTTCAACATTCTTTTTCCTTTATGTATTTCCCCTATCAAGTATTTTCTCCATGACGGAGCAAAAAGAATTCTGTTTTCACTTTTAATTTTGCTTGTTTCAGCTTGGAGTCTTGGCATTCCACAAGCAATTATATCCTTTTCGTTATAGTTGTACTTTTTTATAAAGTTATTTTTTTCAAATTCTGATGATACCACTATTTTATCTATTTCCGTGAATTCTTTTGAATACATTTTTAAGAGATTAGCATGCAATATTCCATGTTGTAAATATACTAAGTCATATTTCATTAAATCTCTATAGTATTTAAAATCTGCCGAAAGTGGACAATATTCATATAAAGATGAAAAAGACGTTAATACTTTACTTGCCTTCAAAAATAGAATTTTATGTTTTAAACTTCCATATTTGACCATATATCTATTTTTATTTTTTATTCCTGGGTCTCCATCGTATATATAGTATCTTTTTACTAGACTATCTTTTCCTAAATCATGCCTAAATTGATAATAAGCATTGTCAATTATTCCCTTCCTATCTGTATATAACCAAATTTTCTTTCTCGTTTTGGAAAAGCATCTTAGTATTTTAATTTTTTTATTAATTATTATATATCTTTTTAAATTTTCTACTTTCAATTTTATTGAATTTAATATTTTTTTATCTTTTATAAAAAATTGATACTCTTTTCCCTTTATTTTATTTTTATTAAATCTTACTATTTTATTGTCTGTTTCTATTTTATACCTTTTTAAACTTTTATTAAATGGGCAAAATCTAGAAAATTCTATATTTGTCATAATCTCATGATTTTCTATTTTAAATAAAAATTTCAATTTTTTTATTTTTTCCATTTTTATATTAAGCTCAAATCCATAAAAATTATTTGTTTTCATTTTAGACCAAAAAAATGATTTATTAGAAATAAAATATTTTTCTATCCTTTTTTCTTTTATTTTATTATTCTCATCCTCATATCTAAAGAAAAGATTTGGATAATAATTTTCAATTTCAAATATAGGACTTCTTATGTATGCTAATATATTAATTTTTCCATTCTTTATTTTTAACCTATCAAAAACTATTGTGATATTTCTACCCAATAAACAGGCATTTCCATTACACGTTATCTCGTATTTCCCATTTTGCATAAAGTTTAATTCTAGTTTGCTTTTCTTTAATTTCAAAAAATATATCTTGTGATATATACTCATTTTTTGATTATTAATTATAATTTCATCATCTATTCTTTTTACTAAATTTATTATTCTACTTACTTCTTTTTTATATTTATTCTCATCACAATAATACGGAAATAGTTCGTCCGTTTTTATTCTCCATCTAAAATCATTAAGAATAATTGCTTGTACATATTTAGGAATTCTTCTATTTTTATATAAATACATATTTACCATATTTTCATGATATTCCATCAAGCTTTCAAAACAATAATATGGATTTGCTTTAGTATTAATAGCTGATGTTTCATTAGTTTTAGTATAATAATATCTAGCTTCAGCACAATATCCTATTTTTAGTTTATTTACTAAGATCCTCGTATTATATTCTTCATCTTCTGAAAAAAACATCTCAGTATTGTATAATATATTATCTTTAAATTTATTTTTTATAATTACATTTACATTTGATTGGCATATATAAGGATACTCTTCTAAGTCGTATACCCCTGTGCCTTTATCAAAAAAGCCATATCTGAAATGAGTAGTTTTACTCTTATTTGTAACATTTATCATCGGGTATGTAACTAAATCTATTTCGTCGTAATGTTTATCAAAGAATGCAACTAAATTTTTAACAGTATTTAATGAGATAGTATCATCAGAATCTAGAATCATTATATACTTCCCTTCAGCTGCACTTATTCCTGCATTTCTTGCTGCAGATACGCCTTGATTTTTTTGGTTAATCACTAAAATGTTTTCATTTCTTTTTGCATATTTGTTGCATATATTTAAACTGTTATCTTTAGATCCGTCATTAACTAAAATCAATTGTATCCTCTTTAGTGGATATACTTGTTTCAAAATTGACTTTATACAATTTTCTATGTATTTTTCATTATTATAAACAGCTACAATTATTGATACATCATATTTTAACATTTGCTATTAACTCCCTATTATTAATTAAATCTACTAGTGCTTGTGTATTATTTGAATATTCATTTGAGATATATTTATCTTTAAATGAATTTAGCTTCTCATAATCAAATTTGTTCTTTTCAATTTCTACCATTATATCTTTTATATTATCTGTAATCAGTCCTGGCATTTCGTTTATATAATCAATATAAAATCCCCTATTTTTTATGTACTTTTTATAATCATAATTATAAAAATAAACTGGTTTATTTGCTACTGCAGCCTCAAAAACTATTGCTGAATAATCTGTTATCACATAATCAACTATATGTAAAAGTTCCATACCTGTAAGATTAGTTTCTTTAGAAAATGTTCTATTATTAGAAGTATATATTATCTCCATATCATCATGTGTTTTAATTATTAAATCATATTTTTTATAGTCTACTGCATTAATTAAATCATTAAATGTACTTTTAACTCTTTTTCTAAAAGTTGGAGCATATAGAATTTTCAATTTTTCTCTTTTTATTTCTGGATAGTATTTATAAAATTTCTTTATTGTCTCTTCTTTATAATAATCTGATTTTAAAAAGTCTACTCTTGGCAATGGAATTACTTTTATTTGTTCATCGCTTGAGTTAAAAGCTTCTTTAAGATATTTCATAGTATTCTTGCTTGAAGTTAGTATATACGTATAGTTTTTGTGCATGTTCATATATTTTGCCATTTTTCTTTCGTTTCCCTCTTTTTTATCTAATATTGAGTATCCGAATTTTTTTAATGAACCTAATGCATGCCAAATTTGAATTACTTTTAGGTCTTTTTTATGTTTTAGATTGCTTATAGCTATACAATATCCATCAATAATTACAACTTTAGAAGTAGCTATATTATACATTTGTCTATACATATGAAATACATATTGTATTTTTGATATTAAGCTTTTTTCTATTTTTTTATTTAATACAACAATTTCTATAGTTTTGTCTTGTTTCTTCAATTCTTTTATAATAAGGTTAAAATCTATACTTTCATTATTTGTTTGCCTACTTATAAAAGTTATTTTATTTTTGGTTTTGAAAAACTTTAAAAACATATATACAAAACTATTTGTTAAATTCCACATTTTTATAAATACATACTTTATATCTTTCATTTTTTTCCCTATTCTTAAATGAATTTAAATTTCAAATATCCACTTGCACGTTTTTTCTGTTGCTCTTCCATCGCACTCAATCATAAACTTTTCTATAAACTTTTTTCTTTTTTTCTCATTTAGTTCATCTTTTTTAATTGCTTCAATTAATTCATCAGTATTTTTTGCAACTTCTCCATAAATATAATCTTTAAAGTCAAAATATAATCCTCTTTCTTTATTGTACCCTTCATAGTCATATACAAAATATATTACTGGCTTATTTAGTAAAACATAATCAAAAATTACTGAAGAATAATCTGTTATTAATATATCTGTTATCAATAATAAATCATTAATATCTCTTACTTCTGAAAGGTCATAATAAAAATTTGAATATTTTTCTAATTCATATGGTTTTATTTCTTTTTTATTCATTTGATAATATAAGCCTGGATGCCATTTAAATATAAAAATATAACCTTTATCTTTAAATTCATTATATATCTTTTCTACATTTAACTTTTCATAATCATAATAGGATCTTTTTAATGAGTTCCCCCTATAAGTTGGTGCAAATAAAATAACTTTCTTATCTTTTAAAAAAGAATATTCTTTATATAATTCATTTTTTCTTTCATTTTTATATTTTTCATCAAAAAACATATCAGTTCTAGGAAATCCTGTTGCCTTTATATTATCTATATTCATTCCAAAACCTTCTGCATAGCACCATCTTATGTCAGGAGAACTTACTATTGCCTTAGTATAGTTTCTATGTCCAAGTATTTCTTTTATTTTTCCATTTCCTTGATCTGTTCTACTATGTCCAAATTTTTTAAATGCCCCTGCTCCGTGCCATAATTGGCATACTTGTTGACCTTTTCTAACATGCATTAATGATATAAATCTAGAAAAATCATCTAGAACAATATACTTTGATGTTGATAAAAAATATATTAATTTCAATTTGTTTTTGAAACTTCTTTTCTCTTTTCTGTCTTTTTTAAAAAGTATTATCTTTTCATATTCTTTATCATCTAAGTAATTATATACATACCCCAAATTTCCATCTAAAACATCCCTTACATCAGATAAAAACAAAACCCTATCTTGCTTCAATTTTGAAGAACATATAACAATTCTATTCAACAGTGCAAAAACAACAAATCTAATAAATAACTTAATTTTATATTTTAATTTTGAAAATCCCATTATAATCCTTTCTGAGCTTTACAACTAGCTATATATTCCACTTCATAACAGTTTTGAAATCATTATTTAAGTCAGTCTCAAAAGCAGTATAGATATTCCTTAATTCCTTTATTTCTACTCTATCGCATATTATATTTTCTATATAATCTTGAATTTGTGAATCCTGTAATAGTTCTACAGCTTTCTCAAAATCTGAATATCCACTTCTGCTATTTCCTAATAAGGTCAAACCTTTTTCTAAAATCATTCTTGTATTAATGTGCGGAGGTTCTTCTGAAACTCCTAATAAATTTATGCAACCTTGTGGCTGTATGCAATCAATAATTTGCTCTATTGCTGCTTCTGCTCCTGTACCGCCAACACATTCAAACGCATGATCTACCCTAAGTGTATCATCTACTTCATTTACTAATTTTGTTTCGTCTACAAAAGAAAAATACCCTAATTTCTCTTTATTTACTCCTAAAACTATTAGTTTTGATTTTGGGAAGTATGACTTCAACAGTAGAGCCGTTACATAAGAAACACTACCATCTCCCCAGACTGCCAAAACTTCCTTTCTTTTATGCGATTTATTTATAAAATTTTCTATTCCATTCACCGCAACAGACATAAGCTCTAATAAACATGCAATTTCTGGTTTTATATTTCCTATAGATATTATTCTATCTCTCCTCATTCGAACCATTGTCTGCATAAATCCATCATAATTACTTGATCTAAATTTAGTACTTAACCTGTAATTTTCTTTTATAATATCATCTTTTTCATATGGAGTGTTTGGTATTAACACCACGTTTTCTCCTACTTTAAATTTAAGCTCGGGATCATATAATACTTTCCCTACACACTCATGAATTAAAGTTAATGGTAACTTTTTTTCTAATGCCTCTTTTTTTCTTTTTCCTTGATAATATCTTTGATCGGCTGCACAAATTGACATATACATAGGTTCAACTATAATGTGACTTTTGGGCCAACTTAAATCTTCAAAATTCATTTCTAATTTTTTTGGTTCAACCAATTTTATAATTTCATTAATCATTTTTTTCTTCTACTCCTAACATAAGACTCGCCATTTTTAAATCATATGGAGTTGTAATTTTAATATTATAAGATTCTCCATTTATTACTTTTACTTCCTTATTTTTAATTATAAACATTTTGCAAGCATCTGTTAAAATATTTTTTTCCTCACCTGTCAAACTTGAATAAACATTAATAAAAGTTTCTACGTTAAATGTTTGGGGGGTCTGTCCCAAATACATTTGGCTTCTCACTGGTATATTAGATATTCTTTCATTATCCTTCGATTCTACAATTGTATCAAAAGCAGGCACTACAGTATCCACAGCATCTGTAGTTTTGCATACTTCTATATTTTCTCTTATAATTCTTTGAGTTATGAATGGTCTTACAGAGTCATGCGTAATTATTATGTCATCGTTATTTGCTTTATATTTACTTTTAATATGTTTACATATATTTAAAATAGTATCGTTTCTCGTTTCTCCACCAACTATAATATCAATTTGAGCATTTTTACAATATTTTTTTACTAAATCCTCTGAATATGTCTTCCATTTTTGTGGAACTGCTAGTATAATTCTATCTATTTCTTCTGAAAGCAAAAATTGTTCAATTGTATGTATTATAATCGGTTTACTCCCTAACATTAAAAATTGTTTTGGCAAATCACTTCTTCCCATTCTTCTTCCTATTCCACCAGCTAATATTCCTGCATAATTCATATAAAAACCTCCCTTATTTTAATATATTTTATCATTTAAAGTCGTTTTATACAATGTTTTAGTCTTATTTTATGGTACTTTAAAGCTATAATAAAATCACTAGACTTATTACAGCTTAGACTATTTATTGTTTTCATATCTTTCAGCCTCATCATACCAACTTGCATATTTAGAATCTTGTCTATGATCTTTCAATCCATAGCGCTCATATAAAACATTTCCAAGATATTTAGAAACCTTCTCTGCTCCAGCTATATTTAAATGATTTCCTCCATCTGCAGTATCTGTTTTCCAATCAAAATCAAATCCTTGTAGTTGATAATTCATATCAATAAATTCTATTTTATATTGTTTTGCTAATTCTTGTGTTGCTTTGCTTCTAGCATCTGACCATGATGTAGCTGAAGGAATTTCTACCCATAATAATTTTATATTTTTCTCCTGGCACAACTCTACAATCTTTTTAATATATTTTTGATTTTTTTCTGATATTTTTTCAGTATCTCCAATATCTTTCATATATTCTTTATCATCTATATATGGTTTTACCTCACTACTCATTGCCATTCCCTTATAAGAAATAGATTTGTTATATTTTTTTGCAATACGAAAATCATTATCTTCTAATTCACCCCATCTAGAATGAAATCTTATTAAAGGAAAAATATATGACAATTTATTATCCATCTCTAAATCAGGTTCCTCTAAAGCTTCCAATTTATTTTTACCAAATTTAATATTATCAAAAAGTTTTCTATATTCTCCCTCTGGAGCGTTCTTTTCAACAAAAGCAGCATCCATATCTAATATTACAGTTTTTATGTCTTGGTATTGAATTGCTTCTTTTATAACATAATAAGCAAGTGCCATTGTTTGGTTAGAAGTACCTAAATTATAGCTTGTAATACCATAGTCATTCCATAGTGTAATTGGTGAAAATCCTCTTCCTACGTCACTAGCTCCAACGGCCAAGACATCAATTGTATTTTTTTCTTCCAAATAGTACCCTTTAATTCTTGGAGTTGCTGGATCTATTTTTCCTGTCCACTTTGGAACAAATATTCTAGTTAGCATCCAAAATATAATTACTCCAATACTTATGAACAATACAGCTCTAATTGTTTTCTTCATATAATCACCTATGTCTTCTAATAAATAATATAATTTTCTTTAAAATTGTCCATATATAAAGCTACTTGCGTCATAACCTGCTCCATAAATTCCAAAAATTATAATAGTAAATATTATTCCATAATATAAAATCCATCTAAATACAATATTTTGTTTAGATATCTTTTCTCTTATATTAATTCCTTTTTCTTGTAGTAATGATACTACAAACATTATAGCAACACCTATTACAACTATTATAAAGTCGCCAGCTGTTATTCCTATTTTAAACAATTCTCCATTGAATAATTTTCCTATATTTTTAAATGTAAATATAGATTTAAAAATCACTCCAGCTGTTCTTAGGCTACTTGCTCTGAAAATAAGCATACCCACTAATACTATTGCTGTTGTTCTAATCATTTGCCATAATCTATAGCTAAAACTATTAACATTTATTTTTAATTTATTTATTATTTTTTCAAATAATGGCTCAAATAGCATTCCTATCATTGTTAAAATGTAATAATACAATCCGTAAAATATGTACTTCCAACTAGCACCATGCCAAATTCCATTTACGAACCAAACAAAAAATAATGAAAATGCAGCAGGTATTAAATTTCCTATATGCCCTTTAAAAATCTTTTTTGATTTAACAGTTAAGTTCATACACACTTTTGAAAAAGAAATAGGATAGAAAATGTATTCTCTTAGCCATGCTCCTAATGTTATATGCCATCTTCTCCAAAATTCTTGAATATTTTTTGAAAAGAATGGTCTTTTAAAGTTTTCTGCTAAATTAATTCCAAAGATTTGTGATGTTCCTCTTACTATATCAATGCATCCTGAAAAATCTGCATATATTTGTATTGTGTATAATATTACTGCAACCACTATAACAATTCCTGAATAATCAGAATAATTGCTAAACACTTCATTTACATACATTCCTGCTCTGTCCGCGATTACCATTTTCTTAAAAAAACCCCAAAGCATTAATTGCATTCCAAATTTTATTCTGTTGTAATCAAATTCATGTGGTTCGCATAATTGATGTGATAAATCTTCAAATCTTCCTATTGGTCCTTCAAGCATTTGAGGGAAAAAAGATAAAAATAACGCAACTTTGAATATATTTTTTTCTGGTTTATATTTTCCTCTATATACGTCTACAACATAACTTATAGCTTGTAGAGTATAATATGAAATTCCCAATGGTAATACAATTGTACGTAATGGCAATTCATAATTTACTTTTATTAAGTCAAAGAGCCTATTTATATTCTCACTCAAGAAATTACAATATTTCAAGAATACTAAAATTCCAAAGTTAACTAATATTGCCATTAAAATTAATAATTTTTTTCTCTTTTTTGCCTTTTTCTTTAATTCTTTTTTTTGTTGCTTTTCTTTTCCTTCACATTCTTTTTTTAATTTTATATCTACTTTTTCAAGTCCCACTGCTACTAGATATATACAAATAGTTGTTACCAGTAAATATACTGTTAATGCCTTGCTAGATATAAAGTAATATGCATAACTTGCTAGCAACAATACTATCCATCTTATTTTTTTAGGCATTATAAAATATATGAGGCTTACAACTGCAATAAATGCTAAAAACTTTAATGAAACTATTGTCATAATTAACCTCCGATTTTATTCTTCTTCTAGTTTTTCTACTAATGCATACATTTCTTCAATTGAATTGAAATTTTCTGGTACTATATCTTTTGCTGTTATTTGAATATCAAACTCCTCATTAATTGCAGCTACTATACTTACTATGTCAAAAGAATCTAATATTTCCTCATCAATTAGATTATGATTATTTTCAAAATCAACTCCTGGTTTCACTTTTTTTAATACTTCTAATAATTCTTCCATTTTTTTACTCTCCTTTATATATTTTTTTCAAATTAACTCTATCTATTTTTCCATTTGAATTATATGGCATTCTATCTAGTTTTATTATACTACTTGGTTGCATATAAGTAGTTAATACTTTTTTTGATTCTCCTATAATATCTTCTTGTTCTTTATCTCCCTGATAAAATAAAACTATCTTAGAGTTTTCTTTATCATAAATACATGCACAAGTTGAAATTCCTTCTACATTATTAATTGTAGCTTCTATTTCTCCTAACTCTATTCTGTATCCCATATGCTTTATTTGGAAATCTTTTCTTGAAAGATATATAAGTTCTCCTCTTTCATTATATTTAACAATGTCTCCAGTTCTGTATATAATTTCTGGATAATTTCTATTTAATGGATTTTGAACAAATACTGATGATGTTTTTTCTGGGTTATTATAATATCCCATTGCTAAGAATGAACCTCTTACGCATAATTCTCCTTCTTCTCCATTTAGAGCTTTCGTTCCATCTTCTTTTATAATCATGACATCACAGTTATTACAAGCTTTTCCTATTGGAAGGCTTTCATTATTTTCAAATTTTCTATCTACTATATAATATGTACAAATATCTGTTGTTTCTGTAGGTCCAAATAAGTTTGCATACATTGCATTTGGAATATTATCTATCCAATAATTTAATTGTTTTGTTGGCATAACCTCTCCTGCAAACATTATCCTTTTCAAATTATTTAGTTTAATTTCATCTAATGCCTTAAAGTTGGCAACAATAGATAATGCTGAAGGAACCCAATAAATACTATTTATTTTTACATCATTTATATAATTTAACAATTTTACTGGAAAAGAAAAATACATTTTTGGTATGACATATAATGTAGCCCCACTTGCTATTGTAGAAAATACATCTGTTATTGACATACTAAAATAAAATGGTGTTTGGCTTCCCCAAATTGTATTTTCATCTATATTAAATGTGTTCACAACCCATTCAGTATATGCCATTACTGCTTTGTGCGATATAACTGTTCCTTTTGGTACCCCTGTTGATCCTGAAGTAAATAATATATACATAGGATCTGTATCTATCATTTTTTTTCTTACTTTACTTAAACTTTCTTCATCTATTGGACTTTCTATCATTTCTTCATATATAAATAAGTTTTTTTCTAATCCTAACTCTTGTGCTTTTGGCAAACTTTTTTTATCTGTAATTATTGCTATTGGTTCTAATGAGTTTAGTATCAAATCTATTCTTTCTATTGGAGATTTAACATCTAGCACCGTATAATGATTGCCACTATAAAGAACTCCAAACATTGCTTCCAAACAATTAACGCTTTTATCAATAAATATAGCAATAGGTTTATTTGTCTTTTCTGTTTTATTATATATGTAAGAACCTATTTTTTGTGAATTCGTTATTATTTCCGTATATGTTGCTGTTCTTTTCACATCCCCAAAAGCTATTTTTTCAGGATATCTATTTTTAGTTGCTTCCAGCTCCTCTAATATATTTTTTATTGTTCTCTCCTCCTTTACTAATTCCTAGCTTTTATAATGTTATTATAAACATAAGCCGAAATTTATTTTATCATTAATCGTTTTATATTGCAATATTTAAGTATTATTTATGTTTTTTTGTCTATTTATATAATATAATTACATATTTAAATACCTTAAAAACTGCTTTACCATTGTTGACAAACAATATATTTGAATGTAAAATTATTACGAACATACGGAATATTAAATTAGGAGGATTTTTATGTGGGGAGATATAGCAATTACTTTTCTTCTTGCTTTCATTACTACTTATGTTTTTACTCCTTACAGTATTAGATTAGCAAGAAAAGTTAAAGCTTTAGATATACCAAAAGATAAAAGAAAAATTCACAAAAAAATAATGCCACGTTTGGGTGGTATTGCAATTGTTGCCGGTTTTTTGGTTTCGGCAATTTATTTAATTATAGCAATGATAATAGAAAAAAAATTAGATATATTTGCAAATAATTACTACATAAAATTAATAGGCTTTTTTATTGGTATAGTAATTTTAGAATTGTTTTGCTATTTCGATGACACCAAAGGAATTAGACCTATAATAAAATTAATTGGACAGATTATAGCTACAACAGTCGTTGTGGCTAGTGGCATAGTTATCGACAAAATATTACCAACATCTCCTAATTCATTTATTTCTAATGAGATATTTTTAAAAATATTTACTGTATTTTGGATTGTAGGAATTACAAATGCGATAAATTTATTGGATGGATTAGATGGTCTTTCATCTGGAGTCTCATTAATTTCAGCAATTTGTTTAATGTTTATATTTATATTAAACTCATCGCCTGTTATCTCTATAATTCTTGCTACTGCTCTTGCAGGTTCACTTCTAGGTTTCTTACCTTTCAACTTTAATCCTGCCAGAACATTTATGGGAGATACTGGTTCAAATTTTATTGGTTTTGTACTTTCTGTAATTTCTATACTTGGCGTTGCAAAAACATATACTGCGATAATAATTATTGCACCTTTGTTGGTTCTTGCATTGCCAATATTTGATACCTCTT
>OIYV01000710.1_pt1 | contig 17734 bp, 6 predicted proteins | sample 1588251 | NCBI WGS metagenome assembly OIYV01 (sample SAMN03283282) | human gut metagenome | biome: human-associated habitat; material: feces | host: Homo sapiens | place: Peru | collected 2012
AATATCTGTCCCAACTAGGACAAAAATGTCCAGTAATAAACGTCCCCAATACGAAAAAATAACTTACGGAAATAACCTTTTTCTAATTTTCCCTAAATTCACTTGAAACAAATATTACAAAACAGTAACTAAAATATAATATAAATGTAATATTACTGTAATAGTTTAAATCCGTAATATGATTTCAAAATCAATGCTTTTTATATAGTTTATTTTTAACAAAAAAATTGTTAAAATTACATTAATAAATAAAATAAAAAAAGGTTGGTGTAAAACAATGTCAAATTGGAAAGAAAAATTGCAGAAAAAAGGAGTAACAAATGGTAATATTGTAATGCTAGTTGCAACAGCAATTATTGCAATGGCTATGGTAGTTATTGCTTTGTGCCTAAAAGTAACTCAAGTATCACAAATGAGTAAAATGCAAGGGATAGTAACTGCGGAAAATTTAAGAGCTAGTAATTATACACAAATAACAGATGAAAACGCAAAAGTTGAAAACTGTGATTATGTGTTATTTAGTGCGTTTTTCACAAGAGATTTAGATTTAGATGGAAATGCTGAGAAATTGCTAGGAACATGTAAAGAGATAAATGAGACAGATCAATTGTATATTGATTTAAATGTACTTTCTAATGGTTATTTAGAGAATGGAAAAATAACCATAAATGGTACTAATTTTAATTATGCAATGAACATGGTAAAAGATAATGTATTAAAAAATACTTATATTTCTAATAATGTTAAAGAGATTAAATTAAATAAAATTGAAGCTGGTACACAAAAATTAATAATTGGAAATGTTGTGGCTAATCTAGGTAATAATATTAATAATTATACAGCTGGCATCAGTTTAGATGATTTAAATAATATAAGTAAAGAATTACAACCACAACAAGTAAATACTATCACTTTAACAGGTACTCATGTTGCAGATGATGGCACTAAAACCGAAATTAGTAAAACAATACCTGTTACAATTGATTGGTATGGTACTGCAAGAACAGAATTGTTTACACAAAATTCAACATATTATTATAATGATATAAATAGTAACACAATTTCAATAAATATAGAGTTAAGAGAAACTTATAAGAAATTGATATTAAGTGAAAATGTAGCTAATTTAACTATACCTGATTTAAATGGTTTTGCACCTGTAGAAGTAAAATGTATAAATAGTAATGTAGAGAGTCAATATAATGCAGAAACAAGGGTACTTTCATTAAAAAGAAAATCAAAAGTAGATGAAAATGGAAAAGTAATAACTACATTATCTAATAGTAATAAATATTCTATAGAAATAACATATCCACAAGAAGCATATGATACATTACAAAGTTATACAACAATAACAATTCCAGTAGTTGGATATTATACAGGTTATAATAATCAAAATGAAGAATTTGAAAATCCATATAAAACTAATATAGCTAAAGGACAAGTAACAGTATTATTTAGAGATAAACCACAAGGAAATATATATAATTTTTATACATATTATGATAATAAAAAATATGTAGAAGATCCATATTACAAATATGTAATATCTAAACAAAACTTGATTAATGTATACAATAAACAAGAATTAGATGAACAAACACCTAATGAGGAAATTACAGTTAAATGGATAGCAACAAGAGGTGGAATAGGTGAAGTCCCTTCAATGATAATGAGTGAGACAAGAGAAGAAAATGAAAAATATGGTGATAAATTCTCAGATATTGTTATGGACGATTATATTTTAAATACAGGAATTTATTTTGAAAATGCAGATGAAATGTTAGGTGAAACAGGAGAAATTAAAATATATGATAATGACACAAATGAATTAATTAAAACATTTATTGCAAAAGATTGGGATATTTATACTAAACAAAATCCATATAAATATGAAACACCAGTAAAACATATACGTGTGGAAACAAGTAAAGCTAATATAAATAGTACACTTGTAGTTTATAATATAAAAGAATTGCAAACAGTTAAATTTGTGCAAAATTATACATTAGAACAATTAAAACAAATGAATACAGTATATACATATATGACAGGTGTATGTAATATAGAAGGACAAGAATCAGGTATAAGAAATGTATTAGATTATGCAGAATTTATAGAAGAAAAATCTATGGCAACAATAAGTGTAAGCAAGAATCAATTAGAAACACAAGAAACAAGTAGTGAAAACATAAAAATAGAAGCAAGATGTAATAATATTGGAGATTCAAAATGGAAAAATGCTAATTACATTGTAGAAATTCCAAAAGAAATTATAAATATGGAAATAAATGGTGTATATATAACAAATAGTAATGTAGAACTAATTGGATATGAATTATACAAAGAAAATGACCAATATTTTATAAAAATATTAACAAAAAATGAAAAAACAGAAGCATATGAAATAAATATATACTGTAATATGACACCAGATATACGTAAACCAACTTCACATAGAAATATAAAGTTATATGCTTCAAATGAATGGAATAATGAATATTATTATCAATCACAAGATATTTATGATGTAAATGGAAATAATGATACAGAAGAAATAGTAGGAGAAAATAGTACAGGAATAGATTTATTATCACCAACTTCATTAATTACATTAGAGACTGTTTCAAATTATAATGATGTACAAGAAATTACAGTAGCACCAAATATAGCTGATGTAGATAAACAAACAAGAGAGGCTACAATCAATTTGGAATTAACAAACAATTATACAACAGCAGTAAGTGGAATACAAATTTTAGGTAAAATTCCATATCAAGGAAATACATATATTTTAAATGGCAATTCAATGAACTCACAATTTACAACAATAATGAAGAATACAGGAATTCAAATACCACAAGAATTACAAGAAAAAACAGTTGTATATTATTCAACAAACGAAAATCCAAGTAAAGATATAACAGACCCAGCAAATGGATGGACTTTACTAAAAAATGTAGAAGACTTTAGTAAAATCAGATCATATTTAATAGATATGAAAGAATATGTTTTAGAAATAGGAAAACAATATAATTTTAAATATGTTGTAGGTATTCCTGAAGGAGTTGAATATAACAAGGTATCATATAGTAACCATGCAGTATTTTATGAATTAGACACTGATGGTGGTATGTTAGCTATATCAACAGAACCAAATAAAGTTGGAATTCGTATTGCAAGAAAATTTGATTTAGAAGTTATTAAAAATAAATCTGGAATGGAAAAGGTAGTTTCAGGTGCTACATATAAATTAACACAAATTGATGAAAATAGAGAAGAAATTACTTCTAAAATTTGCACAACAGATGAAAATGGAAAAATGATTTTCAAAGACTTGTATATTAATGCAAAATATATTTTTAAAGAAGTAAGAGAATCTAGTAATTATTCTTTAAATGATGATATTGTAGAATTTGAAACAAGTGAAAATGAAAATGGAGAATTAGTTATAAATGTAATATCACAAGATAAGTTTAAAACAGAGCCAATTGTAACTAAAGATGCAAAAGGTAGAGATGTTGTAAAAACTACAGTTGAAGATGAACCAAAATATAGTATTGAAATTACGAAAACAGATATAGCAACAGGTGAAAAATTGGGAAATGTACAATTTGAAATAGCTGAAACAGGAAGCATATATAGAACAGATTCAAATGGAAAAGTTACTATTGAAAAATTAGAACAAAATGTAACATATACATTAAAAGAAACTAAAGCTGAGGGATATTATTTACTAGAAGATATACAATTTAAATTAATAAAAGATGCACAAGGAAAATTTAAAATAGAAAGTCAAAACCTAAATTTTGCAAATGCAACTATAGAAAACACAGAAGAAAACGATTTGATAAAAATTTCATTAGGAATTTCAAATGAAAAAATTCCTACATATAAATTGCAAATATTAAAAGTTGAAGAAAATGCGGATGAACAAGAAATTGATAAATTAAAGCCATTACAAGGAGCAATATTCAAGTTAAAATATAAAGATTTAGAGAAAGAAAAAAATATTGTTACAGATGAGAATGGTAATATAGAGATATCAGATTTATATCAATATGTTGATGGAAAATATATAACAGGAAAATATACGCTTCAAGAGCTACAATCACCAGAAGGATATGCGAATAATGGTGAAGAAATTAATTTTAGAGTTACAAAAAATACAGAAAATAATTTAGAAATTGAAATTGAAAATAAAGATTCTCTAAAAACAGTAAAAAATACAATAGTAGATGGAAATACAGTAAAATTAATAATTCAAAACAAACCATTATTTAAAATAATAAAAACAGATTCAGATACAGGAAATCCTATTGCAAATGTTAAATTTGTTATATATGAATGTGACGAAAATTATAGTCCAGTTGATTTTGCCAAAGATTCAAATGGTAATTATGTTGGACAAAAAGATGAAAAAGATAGATATATAATAACAACAGATGAAAAAGGTGAAATTACAATTCCATTAAGAGAAGCAAAATATAAAATAGAAGAAGTTGATCCATCAGAGGAATATAGTAAAAGTAATTACTGGAAATTTTTTGAGATTGGTGAAAACAAAAATAGTGGGGTAAATGAAGAAGGTGATATAGAAGTATATGAATTAGAAAAGAAATACCAAGATATAGTAGATAATGTAGAAAAGGGTGATGATGAGTTAGAAGTAGCATTAGAAATAGATTCTATAGAAGATTTGGTTAGATTTTCTAATGATGTAAATTCTGGTTATAGCTATGAAAATAAAATGATTAAATTAATGAAAACTTTGGATTTCGAAGATGATAATTCTTATGAGAATTCTAAAAGCAAAGAATTTGGTGATTTGAATGGTAATGGTGTTATAGAGACATTAAAAGAAGAATTAACTAATAAAAATGGGACTGGATTTAAGCCAATAGCAAGTTATCAAGCTACTCCATTTAAAGGAGTTTTTGATGGGCAGAAAAACGAGATTAGGAATATATATATAAATTATACAAATAATAAATATATTCATTATTTAGGATTATTTGGTTTAGTAAGTGGAAAAATAAAAAATTTAGGTATAACAGGAGAAATAAAAGGTAACAACAGCCACGCAGAAGTTTCTGGTATAGTTGGCTATGGGTTTTCAGAAACTATAATAATTAATTGTTATAATAAATGTAATATAACAGGAAAAAACAGTTATGGTGTAGGAACTAACTGTAAAAATATAATTAATTGTTATAATAATGGAAATATAATAGCCAACGGGTATGCAGGGGGAATTTCAGCAGGATCTTATTATATAATAAATTGCTATAATACAGGTGAAGTAACAAGTACAGAGAATTATGAAATAGGAGGAATTTCTGCAAATACTGGTATGTACAATTGTATCAATTGCTTTAATATGGGTAATATAACAGGAAAGGGTCGAACTGTAGGAATTTCGTCAAGTGGTTTAACGAAAAATTGCTATAATACAGGAAATATAACAGGAGGTAGTTGCGGAGGAATAGGATGGTATGCTGATGCTATAAATTGTATCAATGAGGGTGAAGTGACTGGAAAAAGTTCGTCAGTTGGAATAGTTTGGGAAAATGCAGATAGCTGTTATAATAAGCGGAAATATAACTAGTATTGAGACAGCTTGTGGTATTGGAAATTATAGTACAAGGAGCTATAATATAGGAAATGTAACTTCAACTCAAAGGCAAGCATATGGAATAGGAATGGAAGATGCAAGTAATTGCTATAATACTGGAAATATAAAAGGGTACACTGAAGCATTTGGAATTAGTGGTCGTACAGCAGTATATTGCTATAATACAGGAAATGTTTCTTCAGATACAAAAGCGTCAGGAATTAGTTCAGTAGAAAGTAATACTAATTCATATTGCTTAGATACAGCTCAAATAACAGCACCACAAATAATACAATCAACAATGGTATCTGATGAATATATGAAAAGTACAGAATTCTTTAACATAATGAATTCTTATGATGATAAAGATGTACAAGGTAATTCAATATGGAAACACCAAAATAATCAATATCCTCAATTAGTAATAAATGTAGGAAAAGAAATTAAAGAAGTAACAGAATTAAATATAAAAAATACAATAAACAAATATAAAATAACAACAGATGTAGAAGAAGTAAATGGAGTAAAAGGTGGTACTATAACAGGTGAGGATGAGGAACCATACGAAACAGTAAATTATGGAAAAGATAATACAAAAGAAATAAAAATGGTACCAGACGAAAATTATGTTATAATACAAATAACAATAAATGGAGAAATATTAGATTTCACTGAAAATGAAGATGGAAGTTATACAATACCAGCAGGATATTTTACAGAAATGAAGGAAAATAAGCATATTGTTGTAAAATATATGTTAAAACAAGCTAAATTAACTATTAATAAAGTAGATAAATTTGATTCAGGCAGAAAGCTTGAGGGGGCTAAGTTTAGTATTGAGCAAATAGAAGAAAAATATAAAGTACAAAATCAAATTGGAGAAGTTGTAAACAATGGAACAAAACAAACAGTTCCTGATTTAACAGAAGAAGTAACAGGAGTAATCAAAGAAATAAATAATGACGAAACTTACTATTTTGAAGAAAATTCTGGAAAATATATACCAAACAACAAGAACATTGATAAATCAACTGCTAAGTCATGTATAAAAATCGATTTAACAAACAAAGAAGGAAAATATACTGTACAAGTAAATGCAAATATATCTAGTGAAAAGAGATGCGATATAGGTTATGCAATGGTTAATGCATCTGAAACATCTTTAGATTATACAAGTGAAGGTTTTATAAACATCTCAGGAGATATAGCAGATACAGATTATTATTCTCAAATATTAGAAGGTGGAAACATTTATTATTTGCATATAGGATACAAAAAAGATGATAATACTAATAGTGGAAATGATCAATTTATAGTGAATTCTGTAAAGGTATTTAAAGCTATTAATGAAGTACAATTAGGCTTTGAAAAGCAAGCAGACGGAAAATATATATCAGATAATAAAGGAAAATATAGTACTGTTGCTTCATCATACATTCCTATTGATTTGACAGGTTGGGGAGGAAAATATACACTAACAGTAAATGCAACAATTTCAAGTGAATCATATGAGTATGGTTATGCAACAATAACTGATAGTAATAATCAAGGTAAAGTAAGTTTGATAAATATATCAGGTAATGTAAATGCAAAAGATTATACAACAGTTTTAGGTGGTGGAAAATTATATTATTTACATATAGGTTATAAAAAGGATTCTTCTACAAGTAGTAAAGATGATATTTTTACAATAAATAGTATATCATTAAAATTAAACAATACAGAAGTACAAACAAATGACTTAGGTCAAGCATTTATTGAATTACCTTTTGGTAAATACAAAATAACAGAAACAGAAGCACCAAATGGTTATAAGTTAAATAGTGAACCTATTATATATGAAATGAAGGAAAATGAAGAAAATATTTTAACAATAGAAAATAGCCCAAATACAGATGAATACTATGATATGGTTATAAATAAGGTAGAAAAAACAACAAATACACCTATAGCAAATACAAAATTTGTAGTGTATGAATTGGATAAAGATAGAAATATAATAGGTTTTGCTAGAGGAACTGATGGAAATTATATTGGAGAATTTGTTAGAAACGAGGATGAGCAAGGGAATTGGGTAGTTACAACAGATGAAGATGGTAAAATAAGATTAAAATTGAAACCAGGTTCATACAAAGCAGTAGAAATAGAAAGTGCACCTGGATATGTATTAGAAGATGATGAAGATTTACGTACAATTTATTTCAATGTTGGAGAGATTCAAATTAATTATATTGAAGATTTATTAGATTTATCAAACAATGTTACAAAAGGTAATAAATATAATGGAAAAATTATAACAATGAATAGGTCATTAGATTTTAATGATGATAGCTCATATAGAAATCCAAATGATACAACTACATATGGTGATTATAACTTAGATGGACAGGTTGAAGGAATTAAAGCTGAATTAACTAATAAAAATGGAGTAGGTTTCCATCCAATTGGTAAAGAAACAAATTCAAAAGAAGAAGGAAAAGCTTTTTCTGGAACATTTGATGGAAATGGATATGAAATAAAGAATTTATATATAAATAGTGAGTATAGTGCTTTATTTAGTAATATAACTAGTGGAAATGTGTGCAATTTGAAATTAAGTGATGTAAGTATATGTGATAAAGGTAATGGTTCATATGGTTTAGGATATAATGTAAAAGATAGTAATATAAGTAATTGTAGTATAAGTGGAAATGTAAGTTCTGAGAATAATATAGCAGCAGGATTGGCATTTTCAGTAGAAAATAGTACAATTAGTAATTGCTATAATACAGGAGAAATATCTGCAAATGTTCCAGCAGGAGGATTGGCATGTTATTTCAAAAATAGTACGATTAGTAATTGCTATAATACAGGAAAAATTACTTCTTTAAGTTCTCCAGCAGGGGGATTGGTAAACAGTATTGATGATGGTACAATAACTAATAGTTATAATACAGGAGAAATTACTTCTTTAAACGCTCCGGTGGGCGGACTTGCTTTTTCTATAGAGAATGCTACAATTATAAACTGCTATAATACAGGAACAGTAGTTGGAAATTATTGTATAGCTGGAATTGCAACACAAGTATATGAGAATTCATCAATAGAAAATTGCTATAATACAGGGGAACTTAAACCATGTGAAACAAGTACACAATTAAATTATGGAGCAATCCTATTTTCAAATTATGGCGGAGATACTTCTACAATCAAAAATACATATTATTTAAATACTACAGCAACACAAGGTATATATGGCAAAGATGATGAAATAGGAAAAACTGAAGCTAAAACTTTAGAAGAAATGCAGTCACAAGAATTTACAAATATATTAAATAACAATAAAAAAACTATGACAGATTCTGATAAATTATCAAATTGGGTATATGTAAAAAATGGGGTACCTACATTACAGATCTCTAATTCAAATAATTTGATAACTGAAAGAACAGGAAAAAATATAACAATAATTAATGAAAAACAAAGCAAAATTATAGTTCATCATTATTTAGAAGGTACAGGTCCAGAATATAATAATGAACCAATAGTATTAGCAGAAGATGAAGTGATAATGGGTGCTGTAGATGATAAGTACATAACATCACCAAAAATGGATATTCCAAATTATGAATTAATTAAAAATGAAAATGGTGAATATGTAATTCCATCAAATGCAAGTGGTAATTTTACAGAAAACGAACAACATGTATATTACTATTACAATGTAGAACCAGTAAAATTAATAGTACATCATTATTTGGAAGGAACAGAAGATAAGTTAGCAGAAGATGAACAATATTTTTATCAAAAAGGTGATCATTATAAAGTAACACCATCTGAAGAGGTGTTAAAAACATATGATTTCGTAAGTGTTGTGGGTACAGAAGAAGATGATATTACTGAAGATGAAATTGTAACATATTATTATAAATTAAAACAATACAAAATAACAACAAGAGTGGAAATTCCTGAAGTTGAATTAGAAGCGGGAAGAACAGAAAAAGGCGGTACGATTTCGGGTGAAGATGAACAACCATATGAGATTGTAAAACATGGTGAAAATAGCAAAAATCCATTAATTATAATTCCAGATGCTGGGTATAAAGTAAATACAATAACAATAAATGGTAGTCAAGCTCAATTTACAGTAAAACCTGATGGAACTGTGGAATTACCAAAATTCGAAAATATGACAGAAGATAAGGAAATTGTAGTAAGTTTTGTACCAGCAATTGGTAAAGTAATAACACATCATTATATACAAGGAACAACTGAAAAATTGCATGATGATATTATAAATGAAGATAAAGTAGGATCAACAGTTAAAACAGAACCTGTAAATATCGATAATTATAAACTAGTTGGCAGTGAGGGAAATAAAGATGCTGATGGAAATGTAATAATTACTAAAGAAATCTCTGAAGGTGTTGAGGAAATAATTTATTATTATCAAGTTTGTTATAAAATTACTACAGATGTAATAGAACATACTGAAAATTATAAAGATGGAACAGTAAAAGAAAATGTAAAAGGTGGAACTATTACTGATGAAGATGTTGTAATTCATGAACAAGTTATGAAATATGAAGATAATGTTAAAATAATTGAAATTAAACCAGATAATGAATATGAAATTGAAGAAGTTTTAGTAAATGGTAAACCATATGATTTTACTTCAAAATTAGATGGTAATGGTAATGTTATATTACCAGCAGGAACATTTACAAATGTTCAAGAAAATATTCATGTTGAAGTTAAATTTAGAAGAAAATCTAAAGTTATTGTTAAATATTTAGAAGAAGGTACACAAACTGAATTAGCTCCAAAGACTGTAATTTCAGGTTTTGAAGGAAAAGAGTTCAATACAATAGCTGAAATTATACCAAGTTATAATTTGGTAAAAATACCAGCTAGTTCAGGTGCTGGAACAGAGAGTGTTCCTAAGGTTACAGATGAAAATAATAATTTAACAAATCCAAGTGGAACAATGTTTAGTGATGATTTAACAATTATTTATTGGTATACAAAACTAGATGCCAATATTATTGTTAGACATATAGAAACAAATGAAAAAGGTGAAGAAATAGAAATTGAAAATGAATTACGCAAAGATTCTGTTGGAGCAAATGTAACAACAAACAGAAAAGAGTATGATAAGTTTATTTCTGTGGATGCACCAGAAGAAACTAAAGAAAAAATAGAAAATAATTATCCTAATATAACTATTGTTGGAAAAGACGATAATTCTAAAACAATAACTGTTATTGATGGAGAAACTCTTGAAGTTTGGTATTATTATGAAAAACAATACAATATTACTACTGAAGTTAAAACACATAAAGAAATAATAAATGGTGTTGAAACCCAAGTGGCTGGTGGAACTATTTCAAAGGAATACAAATTAGATGAAAATGGAGAAAAAGTTGAGGTCACTTATGAGGTAGTAAATAGTAGAGGAGATAGTACAAAAGCTATTGAAATGGTACCAGAAGTTGGATATAGGGTAAAAACTATAACTGTAAATGGTAAAGAAATATTAATAAACAATATTAGTAAAGATGATTTAGCAGTTTTAGGAATTGTTAAAGATGGTGAAAAAGTAACATTGAAGGAAGGATATTTCAAAGATGTTCAAAATGATTATCATGTTGTAGTTGAATTTGAAAAAATTCCTGCAAAAGTTATTGTTAAATATTTAGATGATTATACAAAAGAAAGTATTATAGAAGATAAAATTGTAGAAGGTCATTTATATGATGAGTATAATGAGCAAAGGGTTGATATAGAAGGATATATTCCATCAAACCCAGAACCAAATAATAGTACAGGGAAAATGACGGTAGAGCCAATTACAGTAATATATTATTATACAAAACAATTTAAAATTACAACTGATGTTAAGGAACATTTGGAAGATGAAATTAAATCTATTGTAGATGTGGTTATAGATAAATTTGATGAAACGACAAAAGAAGAAAATTCCTCAACTGGAGGAACTGTAGATGAACCAGATAAAATTCCGGAAGGAAAAATTCTAGTAAAAGGTGGAACAATAACAGGAGAAGATGAACAACCATATGAAACAGTTTTAAGAGGAAAAGAAAATAAAAAACAAATAGAAATAATACCAAATGAAGGCTACAGAATAAAATCATTAACAATAACAGATTTGGAAAAAGAATACAAATTATCTATAGAAAATATGATAAATGAAAATGGAAACATAATTTTACCATCAGCATACTTTACAAATATGCAATCAGATAAACATATAGTTGTAGAATTTGAACCAATTCCAGCAAAAGTAATAGTTAATTACTTAGACATAGATACAAAAGAAGATGAAACACCATCAAAAGTTTCAAAAACAGAAAATGGAAATGGCTATGTAAATTATGATTACAAAACATATGCAAAAAATATACCATTTTATGAATTAGTAAAAGAAGAATTACCTAAAAATGCTGAAGGAAAACTTACAAAAGAAAATACAGTAGTAAATTATTGGTATAAAAAACTATTATTCAACATGAAATTAACAAAACAAATTTCTAGTATTAAGGTAAATGGAGAGGAAGTACTAAAAGAAGATAATAAATTTGCAAAAATAGATATACCAAATACTAAAGTAGCAGATACAAATATAATTGTAAAATATAAAATAAGTGTAACAAATACAGAAAAAGTCTCAGGAATTGCAACAATTTTAGAACAAATACCAGTAGGATTTAAATATGTTAAAACAACTGAAGAAGACATTAATAATGTGCAAAACACAGAAAAATGGCAAGAAATAGATGGAAAACTACAATTAACAACTAGAGACTTAAGACCAGGAGAAACTGCAGAATATGAAATAGAGTTACAATGGAATAAAAATATGAATTGTATAGGAAACTTAGTAAACACAGCTAAAATAACACGAACAGATAACATACCTGGATTTAAAGAAACAACATTAGAAGATAATGTAGATTCTTGTACAGTTATACTAGCTATAAAAACAGGTGAGAATAGGGATATTAAAACTATAATATCAATATCATGTTTTATATTAGCAGGAATTTGTACTGTTATATATGTTGTTACTGAAGTGATTGCTAGAAGAAAAGAATAGTTTTTCCTATTGGGGACGTTTATTACTGGACATTTTTGTCCTAGCTGGGACAGTTTTTATAAAAAAAGACAAAAATCAAACTTTTCTCAAATAAAAACTGTCCCAGCTAGGACAAAAATGTCCAGTAATAAACGTCCCCACTACGACAACTGTCCCAACTAGGACAAAAATGTCCAATAATAAACGTCCCCAATACGAAAAAAATCTGCCAACATATTGTATTTTGTACAAATTTAAGATAAAATATTGTAAGTAAATTGTATATTTAAAAAATAAAAAATAGCAATTGCTAAAAATATATCACAATATGTAAAAAACTTTTTTGAGTTTACATATCAAAACCGACAAAAAATGTACATCTTTATGTATTAAAATATGTGAAGAAAAAAAGTATAGAGGTGGTAAGGATGTTTCAAAATATAGCTAAAGACTTTGAGAAAAAAGAAAGTCAAGTTGAGGATGTAAAATTATATAAAATTGAAGAAATTAAAGAATTGCTAAAGAAATTTTTTGCAAAGCAAAATATATTGCTATATATAATTTCTTTTATGATATCTATGGTTAGCTTTGGAGGTAGTAGTTCATTGCGGACTAGCCCCTTTTGCACTTGCGATAGTTGCTGCAACATTGAGTAATACAATACCTATTGGAATTGTTTATATACTTACTTGTATAGGAACATTTATTGGGTTTGGCACAGATGGTTTACTAAATTATATAATTACTTCTGCAGTATTTTTTGTGAGTTTATTTATATTTAAAACAAGAATACAAGATGATTGTAACGAGAGAAGAAAAATAGGCAGAAATGTATTAATTTCTAGCTTAATTGTACAAATTGTTCCAATAGCTTTTGGTACATTTTATTTATATGATTTATTACTTGGAATTATGCAATCAATAGTCGTATTTATTTTTTATAAAATATTTGTAAATTCAATATCAGTCGTAAGAGATTACAGCTATAAAAAGGTGTTTTCTATAGAAGAACTAATGGGTGCAAGTATGATGATTGCCATTGCATTTTCTGCATTAACACCTATACATATTTTTGGATTTTCAATAAAAAATATTTTATGTATATTAGTAGTGTTAATATTAGGTTGGAAAAATGGAATGCTGGTTGGTGCAACAGGTGGTATAACAATAGGGGTTGTGCTAGGAATAATAGATGGAAGCAATCCTATTATGATAGCAGCTTTTGCTATATCTGGCTTGCTTGCTGGCTTATTTAGTAGATTTGGAAGACCAGGCGTAATTATAGGTTTTGTATTAGGAAATACACTTCTTACATATGTATCAAATGGAAATATAATTCCTGTTATAGTTTTTCAGGAAATATTAATTGCATCACTTGGTTTATTACTAATTCCTAAAAAGGTTGAATTTGTTATAGAAGATTTATTTACAAATTCAAAATTATTACCAGAAACAACAGGAAGAGTTCTAGAAGGTAGTAAGGAAACAATACGTAAATTAACAAGTATTTCTGAAACAATATCTGAATTAGCAAAAAGCTATACACAAACAGCAGCAACTGTTTTAGATGATGAATTAACAAAAATAGAAAAAGAAAATCAAGAAATATTTATGAAAGAATTGCGTTCTAATATAGAAGAAATGCAAGAAAATTCATTATATGAAGAAATATATTATTCAGATGAAATAGTGTCAGATATATTTAAATCATTATTAATAAATACAATAATTACTAAAAATCAGTTATTAGAAATTTTTGCAAATCACAATAATTATATTTTAGGATTTGATGGAGACCGAGATAATGATAATGAAAATATAGAAAAAGATATTTCTGATATGATTAAAAAAATAAATTATTCATTTAAAATGAGTAAAATGAATTTTGTGTATAAAAAGAAAATTGAAGAAAACAAGAAAAATGTTTCAGTTCAATTACAAGGAGTTTCTGATATGATTGCTGAAATTGCAGATGATATAGATGATTCAGATGAAGAGCAATTCAAATTAGAAAAAGAACAAATAGTGCAACTTTTAAAACAAAAACAAATTAAAGTTGATGAAATTACTATAAAAAAAGAAGAAACAGGAAGATTTAGAACTACTATATACACAAAGTGTTGTGATGAATCTGATGGAAATGATTGCCCAAACAAAGTAATTGGACAAGTTATTTCTAAAGTATTAAATGAAAAAATGACTTTGTGTGAACAGGCTTGTGGTTTAAGAAAAAAACAAGATATATGTACTTTTTCATATATGTCAAAAGACAAACATAATCTTCAAATTGGAATAGCTAAATCAACTAAAAGTGGCTCACCTGTATCTGGTGATACAAGCATACAGACTAAGCTTAAAGATGGAAAATATCTTATAGGTTTAAGTGATGGAATGGGTTCTGGTCCAGAGGCTAGAAAAAGTAGTAAAATAGCTATAAAAATGCTAGAAAGATTATTAACTTCAGGTTTTAAAAAGGATACATCAATAAAATTAATAAATTCAACATTAGCAGCAAATATGCAAGATGAAGATATGTATGCTACTTTAGATATTGCAATTCTAGATTTATATGCTGAAAATATGGAATTTGTAAAAAATGGTGCATGTCCAACTTATGTTAAAAGAAATAAAGAAGTTCAGTTATTAAAGTCAATTTCAATGCCAACTGGTATATTAGATGATATTGAACTTATTGTGTATGATAAAGATATACAAAAGGGTGACATTATTGTAATGTGCTCAGATGGAATAATAGAGTCTAATTCAGATTATCAAAATAAGGAATTGTGGCTTAAGTATTTGTTGGAAGAAATGAATAATGATGATGTGCAAAAGATTGCAGATATTATTATTTCTGAGGCAATTGATAATGACTTTGGAAAAGAAAAAGATGATATGACTGTTATTGTGGCTAAGGTTTGCTAAGGTGGCACTTTAGCCACTTTTGCAGTTAGTAGACAGAATACTAGAATTATGTAATAATAAAAATACATGCTGTATTATGAGACTCTACCAAAACTGCATAAAAAGTGAATTAATAAAAAGTATATCTTTTTGGAAAAAGTAGTATAGAAATGTTTACAAAAAAAACATAATTATGCTATAATTTAAAAAGAATAAAATGAGGTGATTTGTGATGAATCAGATTTTGGTAACAAAAGATGAAAAAGGCTCTTCAATGAGTGGAATAAAGCCTGTAGTAAGGTTTTTCACTATTGCAATTATAGTATTATCTATAATTTTTATTGGAGAAGGTGCATATAATTTGTATAAAAATTCTGGAAAAAATAGTGAGTATTCAAAGCCCGAATTAAATATAGAAAAAAATGGTAGTGCTATTATTTTGAAAGTTGCAGGGGAAAATGGTCTTAATAAAATTGAATATTCTTGGAATAATGGAAGTGTAACAGTTTTAAAATGTGAAGGAAAGAAAAGTGTTAATCCAGAAATTGAAATACCACAGGGTGATAATAAATTAAATATAGTTGTAATTGATGTTGAAGGACATAAAACAAAATTTGATAATATTCCAGTGTCTTTCACAGCTGCTGATGATACAGTTAAACCTAAAATTTCTATAGTAAACGCTGTAGGAAAAATAACTGTAACAGCAACAGATGAAACAGAATTAGATTATTTATCATATCAATGGGAAGGCGAAGAAGAGGTTAAAGTAGCAGCATCAAGTGAAAATAAAAAATTAATTACACAAGAAATTCAAGTTCAAAAAGGAACAAAAAGGTTAACAATAGTTGCAGTAGATAAAACTGGAAATAAAGAAAAAATATCTAAAAATATAATAGGATCAAATGGTCCAACAATAAAAGTTTCTCTTGCAGATGGAAATTTTGTTGTAAAAGTAACAGATGAACATGAAATAACAAAAATAGAGTACACATTCAATGAGGAAAATTTCACTGTTAATGACATACCTAAAGGTGCTAAAGAATTTGAATTTAAAGTTCAATTAAAAGATGGTGCTAATTATTTAAAAATAAATGCATATGAAAATGAATTAATGACAGAATACAAGTGCAAAAAGACAAAATAAGTTAGGAGATACAAATGATTCAGGAAATATATATTATTGATGGAGAAAATGACTTATACAATAAATTAAATACATTATTTAATGAAGAGAATAATTTCAATTTCAAGAATATAAAAGAACAATATTTAGAAATAGCATTAAAAAATATTCCTTCTCTAATAATAATAAATGAAGATACATTGCAAGGTGATGTAATAGATATATGTAATAAAATACATGAAAATGATGATAATAGAATTACTCCTGTAATAGTTATTTCTTCAAACGTAGAACATGAACACAGAGTAGAAATATTAAAATCATCTGTAGAATATTTTATAAAAAAACCAATAGATGAAGAATATTTATATTATACTGTGAAAAATATAATAAGTTTGCTTGATATCAATAGAACAGTAAGCCCTTTAACAGGATTACCAGGAAATGTACAAATACAAGCAGAAATGAAAAAAAGATTAATGAATAAAGAAAAATTCGTTATGTTATATTTAGATTTAGACAACTTTAAAGCTTATAATGATGTATATGGATTTTTAAAAGGTGATGAAATTATTAAATTCACAGCAAGAACAATTTTAAAAAATGTTCATGATATAGATTTGGAAAAGGGTTTTGTAGGTCACATTGGTGGTGATGATTTCATAGCTATAATTTCAAATGATAATTACGAAAAGTTATGCCAAAATATTATTATTGATTTTGATTATAATGTTTTAAATTATTATACAGAAGAACATATAGAAAAAGGTTATATAGAAGTCGAAAATAGAAAAGGTGTTATGGAACAATTTCCTTTAACATCAATATCAATTGGTGTTGTTGAAGTAGATAGTAATAATTTTAACAATATTTTAGAAATTGGTGAAGTGGGTGCGCAAGTTAAACATCTTTCTAAGAGTATACCGGGAAGTACATATGTAGTTAATAGGAGAAAAATGCCCTAAGGTGAGGAAATGGGGACGTTTTTCTTTTCCTTCTTTGTAAACATAAGACT
>OIYV01000711.1_pt1 | contig 17709 bp, 16 predicted proteins | sample 1588251 | NCBI WGS metagenome assembly OIYV01 (sample SAMN03283282) | human gut metagenome | biome: human-associated habitat; material: feces | host: Homo sapiens | place: Peru | collected 2012
CTTTTAATATTTTTTTACAACTCTTTGGCATCTTCCTCTTCTCCTTCCAAATTTGTATCTAATTTTTCTTTTATTTGTTTATAATTTTTAGTTTCTTTTAGGTCATAGTTAGTAATCTTTTCATCTTCTCTTACCATTCTAGCATCTATTTTGTAGGTATATCTTGTCGTTGTACCATAGAATCTTGTACAGGTTCCTAAAGTTATGATGTTATCGTTTTCATTTACATCTATATCATAATCATAGAAACTATCCTTTAATGACTGGTCAATGTATTCTTTTAAATCTTCTTTTAGTTCTTCATTTTTTATATCTTCAATCTTCCAAAATAAAAGTTTCTTTATTTTACTTCTCTTTAAATATTTTATATTTGTTCTTGCTTCTTGGCGAATTCCTTTTAGTCTACTGGTAAAAAGTGATGTTTTTCCTTTATATCCTGCCTTTTTTATTTCATCATAAATTTCAAAAACTTTTTTTCCTTCTAATATTAATCTTTTTATCATAGGAATGTAATCATCTAATATACAATTTGTTGACATTTCTAATGGTTGTGTTTGAATTAAATATACGTATACCGTTTGACGTGAAATCTTTAATTTTTTAGCAATTTCCGTTTTGGGTATACCTTCTCTATTCTGTTTTTGAACTTCTTGAATCACTTTCCATTTTTCTTCTGCTGTACGTTTTTTATCTCTTTGTCTTTTATTTAATATTCTTTCTTCTTCTTTTATCGGAATTCCTTTTCTATCTATTATTTTTATTGTCTCTGATACAGTTCTTTTTAAATATTCATTCAAATCATCTGTTAAATTTTTAAATATATGAAATCTATCTACTATTTGCTTTGCTTTTGGTAATGCCTCATTTATTGCATTTTTATATGTTTGTGAAAAATCTCTTGTTACAGTTTTTACCTTTTGGAATTTCTTTAATGTTTCAACTACGTCGTCTTTTTCTCTTGAATTTATAACTTCTATTTTTTTCTTTTTATCATTATCTACAAATAGTGTATTAAATATTTCTCTTTTCTTTGATGAAAAATCATCTATTCCTATATTTTCTGCATCGTAATTTATTTTTGTCTCTGTTTTTTTTTGATTATTCTCAATATTGTATTGTTTGAAATTTGTACATGGCTATTTGTTATTTGTTTTCTTGCTTCTATTGAACTATTTTTTAATCCTATATCATTGATATATTCATCTAATCTTTTTGTTCTCAATGCATTTTTTTCAACAAAATCTAATTGTTCTGCAAATGTAGTATGATTACATTTTGGATTACTACAAAAATATTTTTTTACTTTTATTACCAATTTTACTTTATATTTTAGAATTGGTAAATCTGATATTACCCTTGTATATGTGCTATGTACATTTTCACTTTCTTGTCCACAATATTTACACTTTGTCGGTTGCTTTTTTGTTTCGCAGTATATATACATAATATCATTTTTTATTTCTTTACTTATTACTATTAATTTATTGTCTAATTCTTTTATTAATTCATCTAATTCCATAAATTTATCCTCCGTATTCCTACGAAGGATATTTTATCATATATTATATTTATCGTCAACTAACTTGACAAAGAACCAGATAACTGTGTAAATTCTTTTTACTTCATGTATCATGTACCCATCTATATTCGAAACATTTTTGTTTTCATCTATGTATATTGTATTTGTTTTATAAAAATAGAATATTCCACAAAACTTTTTATCCATATCAGCATAATATAAATCCGAATTAAAAATTCTCATATATAATTCATGATAGCAATCTGATAAAGCTTCTATATTCTCTGATAATTTACTTGCTATTGTCTTGGCTATATGGTTTTTTTCTTCTATTTTTAGTTTTTCTTTTGGAATAATTCCTATCTTTTGCAGTTTTTTTTCTGACGTCATATTAATCTCCATTATCTTTTATCTTTTGTCTTTATTATACAATATAATCTTTGTTTTTTATTACATTTCTATTAAATTATTATTTCATTTTCATGACACTCGGATGGCAAATATATGTTATTCTTTTTCATTATTTATTTCTAAGACTTTTGGTAACTTTATCATACTTCCTATTACAGCAGCTAATAACATAACTGGTATAGCAGCTACAGGAAAACATATCATTAATAGCAAGACGGTTGCCAATGGTTTTTTCATTAAAGATGCCATCAATGCAGTTGTAATAACACTAACACAAAATACTGGATTAACACCAGTTAATATACTAAATGCATATCCTATGCAGATTCCTGAAAATATGCAAGGAAAGAAATGTCCCCCTTTTAACCCCGTATGAATACAAATATTAGTAATTAGTAATTTTACAATAGCTGTAACTAATAATATTCCAACTCCTATTTCTTGCCAGTTAATTATTAACTCCTCCATCTGATGTTCACCTGAAAACATAGTATATGGCAAAAGAGTTCCTGCTATTCCTAATAATATCCCTCCCAACACACCTTTTATAATTGTATTGTTTTGTATTGGTGATGAAAGTTTAATTACTACTTTACGAGAAAAGTAATAGAAATAACCTGCTACCATACCCATTAAACTAAGAGGAAGTAACCATATCCATTCTCTTATTCCTATTTCTAGCCCTTCAAAAGTTGCCATCTCTGAACTTCCTTGGAAGAAATGATTAAGCAAAACAAACATACCAAATGCGCCAAAAATGGCTAAGAAATATAATATCATTTTAGGTGTCTTTGGTAGAGCTGTTCCTTCTTTTTCTGATTCAATTGGTTCGATAAATCCAAACATTGGAGAATTAAAAATGGTTCCTAATGTAGCACTAATTCCTATTTGTGTTAGTACTTTCATCTCCTTAAATAAATGTTTAAATTTATCTCCTACCCAAGTACATAGTCCAGCAATTACTCCTGTTAATCCTGCTTCTGGTCCAATACTACCTCCAAAAACTAAAGGTAGCATAGCTGATACCGATATCGCACCTATATTGTGATAAGAATACCTTCCTTCTTTCTTTACTTTCCCCATAACTGTCTCTAGTTCTTCTGGATAATCTCCCGTTTTTTTCTTCCATATTCCAATTATTAGACCACCTAATGTACACACGATAATGGTATAAAATGGAATAGAAATCCTGTTGGGTAGTGTTTTCCATATAAACTCTATACTAATATTCATAATCTTTAGAAAGCACCAAACAATTAACCCTGTAATAGCTCCTATACAAATTGCATATAGCATAAATAGCAAACTGTTTTTCCCTTTATATTTCATTTTTTTCTCCTTTATTCATTCTTTTAAATTTTCAATTAAGTTATGTCTTTACTAATTCAACTAATATTTTCGCAATTTTTTCCATATCTTCTATACATACAAATTCATAAACACCATGAAAGTTTCTTCCTCCTGCTCCTAAATTAGGGCAAGGTAGTCCTTTTACTGTTAAACGTGCTCCGTCTGTTCCTCCTCTTACTGGTTGAATAAATGATTCCACTCCTACTCTTTCTCCTGCTTTTTGCGCATTTATAATTAGTTCCTTATCTTTTTTTAAATGCTCCTTCATGTTTTCATATTGTTCATTAAATTCTATTGTCACTGTATTTTTACCATATTTTTGATTTAGTTCTTCCACGATATCTTCTAATTTTTTCATTCTTTCTTTCATATTTGCTTTTTCAAAATCTCTTAAATTATAAATCAATTTCTGCGAGCTTGTCAAGATAACTGTGTAAATTCTTTTTATATAATTTATTTCTATATTAAAATTTCTTTGAGGTGAAATTACTATGATTATCTTTAATATAGAAGAATTATTAAAAAAGAAAAATAAATCTAAATATTGGCTTTGTAAAAACATGAACATAACTTATACTAATCTAAATAAAATTATCTATGGAGAAACCTCTTCTATTTCTTTTAAATATTTAGAAGATTTCTGTAAATTTTTAGATTGCTCTTTATGTGATTTAATGTATATAGAAAAAAGCAACTAAATCATTTACTTACAAAATCTATGCTTTCCAATTGTAATTGTCATTGGTCTAGACCAAATCCATTTATTAGTAGCCGTAGATGGATTAAAATAATAAATTGCGCCATAACTAGGATCCCATCCATTTAAAGCATCTTGTGCAGCTTTCTTTGCAGTTGAATTAGGTGTTAAATTAATTTGCCCATCTGACACTACATCAAAAGCACCTGACTGATATATTACTCCTGCTATTGTATTTGGAAAAGAGCTACTTTTTACTCTGTTTAATACAACTGCTCCAACAGCTACTTGTCCTGTATATGGTTCTCCTCTTGCTTCTCCATAAATCAATCTTGCTAATAAATTAACATTACTTGAGTTGCTTGTACTTGAACTTGATGAGCTTGAACTATAAATTCCCATTGCTTTTAATGTTGCTGGACCTGCTATTCCATCTTGTGTTAATCCATTCTTTCTTTGAAAATACTTAACAGCATTTACTGTTTGGCTACCATAGATTCCATCCACATTTCCACTATAATATCCCCATCTCTTCAATTTTGTTTGTATTTGTTTAACTTCTTCTCCTCTTGAACCATATTTTGATAATGCTTCTACTGAATTATTTTGAAAATATACTATAAATATTGTTACACCTATTAATAAAAAAGCTATTATCATCATTATTATATATCTCTTTTTTTTAAACATAAAAAAACCACCTATCTATAAAAATATAACTATTTATATTTTTATCAATATTTGGTTTTATTATACATTCATTATTTATTATGTTTTTATTCATTTTATTTTTAAGAGCAATATTTACAAAGTATAGCTTCTAGTCCAATTTGCAAGTCAATTATTCCATTTTTGTATTGATAATCCAAATCTCTTAAGTCTTGTAATATTTCTTTTAATTCTTTTGTTTTAAAATATTTAGCTTGCATTTTATACTTATTTACTAAAAAAGTTTGATTTGGTTTTAATTTTAAGCTTTTAATAATGTCTTTTTTATAATATTCAGCCAGTTTTGTAAAATATAGTTTCTTAAAATGATTATAAAGAGTAATTAAAATTCTTTGTATTGGCTCTTTTTCATAAATCAAGTTTCTTAAAACTTGTAATGCCTTTTCAATATTCTTTTTTCCTAAATTGTCTGTTAAATCAAATATTATGCTCTCTAATTTTTTAGTTACTAATTTATCAACATCTTCTTTTTTTATCTTTCCATTTTCTCCTGCATATTCAATTAATTTTCTAATTTCATTAATTAAATCTTGCATATTTGTACCGCAACACTCTATAAAATACCTTAAAGTGCTATCATCTATTTGTACTTTGTATGCATTGCATATTGATTTCATTCTTTTTTCTATTTGAATTGGTTTTTGAAAATCGAATTTGCACACAATTCCTATTTTTTCAATTGTTTTATAAAGCTCTTGTTTAGAATCTGCTTCTTCCTCTGCAAATACTAGAACAACACTTTCTTCTATTAATTTACTATTTTCTTGAATATATTTATTTATCTTATCCTTTAATTTAGAAATCTCTGTGTTTTTCCTTTTTCCTTCTTTTTTGAATAATCCTGTATTCCTAGCTATTATTAATTTCTTTTCGTATCCAAACGCTGGCGTTTCAATATCTGCTATTAATTGTTCTACATTTGTATCATCAATTGAAATAAAATTTATACCCTTTATACATTCTCCAAATAAAGTTTTTATTTTCTTTAATGAAGTCTCTAATAAAAATAGTTCCTCTCCGTATAAAAGGTACATACTATTTAAATGATTGTTTTTTAATTCTTTTTCTAAATTTTCAATTGATATCATTTTTTCTTCCTTTTCTACTTATTCAAAATAATTCTAAATACTTCTGCTACACTCCAAGCTTGTGCAATAGTTCCTTTTGGTAAATATGGTTTTCTAGAATCATATAACTCTGAAATGCTTCCAATACATCCATTATGACTTATCTCTTTTTGGAACGTTTTTGAAGTTTTTTCTATAAACTTTTCTAATTTTGTCTCTAGTTCTTTTTTTGCATCTTTTTTCTTTGTTTTTTTCAATATGTTTTTTAATGCATTGTAATATAAACCTAATAGCCATGGCCAAGTAATTCCTTGATGATAACTAGAGTCTCTTTTTTTGCCATCTCCTTCATATACTTCAACATAATTTTCTTCACCTTTTGCTAAAGTTTTTAATCCATAAGCATTTAATAATTTTTTTTCAACTACTGATATAATATTTTTTGCTTCTTCTGAATCTGCTTCTATAACTGGATAAGTAAGACTTAATGCAAATAATTGATTTGGTCTTATTTTACTATCTCCTAAAACATCATATAAACATTTCCTTCTTTTATTATAGAATTTATCATTAAATGATTTTTTGCATTTCTCTGCTATTAATTTATATTTTTTTGCATTTTGTGAATGTCCAAATTTTTTACTTAAATCTGCCATTATTTTATTAGCATTATACCACAAACTATTAACTTCTACTGCTTTTCCTGATCTTGGCGTTATTGCTACTCCATCATATTTTGCATCCATCCATGTATTTTGTGTATCTTGTGTTCCTGATACTATAAGATCGTCATCATCTAAATAAATATTATTATTATCTACATCTATTCCTTTTATATAACTTTCTATAATATCTTCTAATTTTTTATAAATTTCTTCTTTTATAAATTGATAATCTCCTGTGTAATTTATATATTTTTGTACTGCTTCAAATAAAAGTAATGAAGCATCTACACTATTATATAATGGTCTATTATCATATCCAGAATATCCATTTGGAACAAGTCCAAATTTTATATCTCTTATCATTGTTTTTAATACTTCTTTTGCTATCTTAAATCTTTTAGTTACTAATAATAATCCTTCAAATGCAATTAAAGTATCTCTACCCCAATCTAAAAACCATGGATATCCTGCAATAACTGTATGCAATCCAAAATTAGGACGATATACTACAAAATTATCTGTAGCAATCAAATATGTTTTTATTAAATTATCCCTTTTGATTTCTTCTTTTGTTTTTTTCTCTTTTCTATTATTAATTAGTAAAGATTGATTAAATATCTCTCCTAATCTAATAATTTCTTTATCTATTAATTGTTTTACATCAATTTGTTCAATGTTCTCTTCTAAAGAACACACAAATGAAATCTCTTTTTCTTCTTCTGGATTTATTTCTATTTCATATCTTCCTGGAACTGCATGATTTTCTTCAGCTTCAAATCCTCTTTTTTCTTCTTCTATATAAAACATATTTTTAAAATTATCATTTTCATGTTTAATATAAATTCCTTCTGATAGATTCATATAAATTGGTGTTTGAGAGTTTAAATCAACAACTATTTTTACTTTATTTTTATTAATGCTTTGTGACAAATTAAATTCATGATCTGTATTAGTAGTATGAAAATCTCTAAAATTTATAATTGGTGCTAAAGTTAATTTTGCTTTATTTTCTCCATTTTTTATTTTATAATATACTCCTACTGTATTTTTTCCATATTCCATACATATTATTTTTGTGATTTCTGTTGTATCTATTTTATACTTAAAAATAGGCACATATTCTTTTCTGAATTCTTCTTGATATTCATATCCTTTTGAAATATATTCTTTACATATATTAGTATATAAATCATATTTTTTTTCATTTATTTTTATACTTTCATCTAATTTAGAAAGAATTAAAAATCTTCTTGCTGGTGGAGTTAATGGTGCAACTAGCAACCCATGATATTTTCTAGTATTTGCCCCTATTATTGTAGAAGAACTATATCCTCCTATTCCATTTGTTATTAACCATTCTTTTTCTAAACCATTTTCTAAATTTAAATCTTCTTTTGTAAATTCCATACTTTCTCCCTTATTTCAATTTACTATTTTCTAACTTTTTTAGCATTTCTTCTCTTAGTTCTTGCGATGTTCTCTTTTTATTCTTTTGAATATCTTTTTCGCCTACTTTTTTAGTTCTCTTGTTTCCCTTTTTTTCCTTCTTTGCAAATTCTTTTTCATTTTTCTTTCTTGCCTTTTCATCTGCTTCTCTAATAGATGCTATTCTATCACTATATTTATTACTAAATTTACTCTTTCCTTTTTTACTTGAATTTTTTTCTTTAGGTTCAATACCTTTTTTAGATTTTCTTTCCATATTTTTCTTTATTTTATTAATTCTTTTTTCTTCTTTTAGCTTAGTATTTAGCATTAAATATTGAGGATCATTTTGTTTATCTTGATATTTTAAATCATCACAAATAAGTTCTATAATTGAAGAAGCTACTAAATTAGGATCATGTCTAATATGTTCATCACTAATCATAGATAAATTTCTTTGTAAGAATTTTATTCCTTTTACTTTTTCAATATCTTGTTCTACTAAATCTTGTCCTTCAAAATTGTATTTTTTTATAAATTCAGGAATAATTTCTCCTGTATCATAAATACAATAATCTATTATGCCTTTTCCACAATGGTCAATAATTGCATTTAAATGATCTGAAACACTATAATTATCTGTTTGACCTGGTTCTGTCATTATATTACTTATATACACTTTAATTGCTACGCTTTCTTTAATTGCCTTTGTTACTCCATTTACCAACAAGTTTGGTATAACATTTGTATATAAACTTCCTGGTCCAATTACAATACAATCTGCATTTTTTATTGCTTCAATCACTCCTGGAGCTGGTCTACAATTTGTTGGGTTTATTAATATTCTATTAATTTTTGTTATTTTTTCTGAAACAATCTCTGGAATCTTAGATCTTTCATCTACAATATATCCATTAGCTAGTTCTGCAACTATTTTCATTTCATCTAAAGTAACAGGGATTACTTTTCCTATCATATTTAATACTTCATTACTTTTTATGATAGAATCTTCAAAATTACCATTTATGTCTCTCATTGCTGAAAAATAAATATCTGAGAAATTAAGACCTCTTAATTTTCCCGTTGTAAATTCATAATTAAATAGTTTATCAATCTGACCTTCTTTTGAAGCTAGTGAAACAATACTATCTTTTACATCTCCCAATGGTAACATTTGTAGTTCTTTTCTTGAATTGCTTGCTGCTTCTCCATAATCTGATATAGTTACAATAGCAGTTAAATTATTGGTATAATTTTTTAATCCTGAAAGAACTGTATTTAGTCCTGTTCCACCACCTATAACAACAATATTAGGTCCTTTGTCATATACTGTTTTATTAAAAATCAAAGATTTAACATTTACATTTTTCTTGTTTTCCATTCTTTCATCTGTTGATTCTATTAAAACCTCTAATGTTCTTTTATTTAAAAATATTAATCCTAAAATAATAGAAACAAAACCTATTACAAATACAATTATCACTCCTCCAACTTCTTTGAATGAAATTTCTTTCATAACTAATATTTTAGCTAATCCATAACAAGCAAATAAAATTCCTACTAAAATTAATAACATCCATCTTTTCATTTTATTACTAGATTTAAACCATTGCATTAATCCATTCATTTTAACTAACTCCTTGTCCTATTTTTAGAAGTATGTTTTTATACTTCTTTTATTTTAATTTCCAATCAATTCAATTTCTAATTCTATTTTTTTATTGAATTTTTTATAAACCTCTTCTTCTATATATTTTGTCAATTGTAAAACATCTTTCGCTGTAGCATTTCCTTTATTTACAATAAATCCACTATGCTTTGTAGACACTTCTGCTCCACCTATAGAGTATCCTTTTAGTCCTGCCTCATCTATTAATTTCGCTGTAATAAAATCTTTTCCTCTTTTAAAAGTACTCCCTGCATTTGGATATTCAATTGGTTGCTTTTCTCTTCTGTATTTAGCATAATTATCCATTTTTTCTTTTATTTCTTCTTCTTTACCTTTTTGTAATTCTATTTTTACTTTAGTAACTATATATTTGTTATTTACTAACATGCTTTTTCTATAATCAAATTGCATTTCTTCTGTTGTTAATATTTTTTCTTTACCATTATAATCAATGCATTTTACACCTTTTATTATATCTTTCATTTCTTTTCCATGTGCTCCTGCATTCATTCTAACAGCTCCACCTAATGTTCCCGGAATACCTGATAATTCTTCAAATCCTGAAATATCCCTTTTTAAAAACACTCTTGCTAATTTGCCTATTTTTTCTCCTGCCCCTGCTATAATTTCCACATTTTCTTTTTTTTCTTCTATTTCTATGCCTTCTATGTTTATCATTAATGTTATTCCTTTTATTCCTTCATCTGAAACAAGGATATTACTTCCATTTCCAATAATAGTTAATGGAATTTTATTTTGCTTAGCTATTTTTAATATTTCCTTTAGTTGTTCTTCTTTGTTTATTTTTATAAAACATTCTGCTGGTCCGCCTATTTTAAATGTTGAATGCTTATTCATTGGTTCATTAAACTTTATTTCTTTATCTTCTATTGGTAAGTTTGACTTTTTTAATATTTCTTCTATGTTCAAAGTTTCACTTCCTCTTTTATTTTTTATTATTTTATTCTTTTTATATTTTTTTGTTATTTATTTTTATAAATTTTCTTATTTACTATATCATTTTTCTCAAAAAATTACAAGGTCTATAGCTTTTTAGTTTTGTTTTTTAGTTACAGTTCAGTAAGAAATGATTATGGTGTCAAAGCTTTGGCTCCCACCATAATCATTTCTTACTGAACTGTAACGTTTTTATTATTCAAAATGGCAAATTTAAAACTACAAATTTAATAAGTTATTAATATTTTCTGTATTACCACATATATTTATATAATAAACTTTGGAGGTATATTATGATTTTAAAACACAATTTTTATGTTGTTAAACTAAAAAGAAACTTTCTACCTTTAATTTTTCTAATTTTCACTTTTAGTTTATTATTATTTTCAAAAAGTAATTTACCTGCTGTAAAATCTGGCTTAGCTCTATGGTCAAACTCTGTGATTCCTTCTCTTTTCCCTTTCTTCGTAGCTACAGAACTTTTAATGCATACCAATATAATTACACAACTTGGAAATATCTTAAATAGATATATGAAACCACTTTTTAATATTCGTGGTGAAGGAGCTTTTGCCTTTATTATGGGAATAATAAGTGGATATCCTGTAGGTGCAAAAATTGCTGCTAGTTTCAGAAAAAACAATACTTGTACTAAAGAAGAATGTGAAAGATTACTTAGTTTTACCAATAATTCCGGACCTCTTTTTATAATAGGTACAGTCGGACTTTCAATGTATAAGAATACATCTATTGGTATCTTACTATTTATAACGCATATTTTAGCATGTATTAGTGTAGGAATTATATTTAGATTTTGGAAACGAAATGAAAAATCTTCTGCTTCTTACCAAAACATAACTCCTAGTTCTGCTTCAAAAGAAAATATTACTTTTTCTAACCTAGGTTCTATTTTATCAGAAAGTATAATGAGTAGTATCTCTACAATATTATTAATTGGAGGATTTGTTGTTATTTTTTCTAGTGTTATATCTATTTTAAAAGCAAGTGGAATCTTAAATATGTTAGCTTTGTTGATTGCACCTATTTTTGATACTCTAAATATTGATTTTTCTTTTGCTGCTCCATTAATTTCTGGATTTTTGGAAATAACAAATGGAATTAATTCAATTTCTAATATAGCTTGTAAAAAGATTTCTATTAATATAATATTTACAGCTTTTTTACTTGGTTTTGGTGGAATATCTGTATTACTACAAGTTTTAAGTATCACTTCAAAAACTGACTTATCAATAAAACCTTATTTATATGGAAAATTATTACATGGTATATTAGCTGCTTTTTATACATATATTTTTATAAATGTACTTCCATTTTTTAATTTTGATTTATAGGAGATGATTGTATGGAAAAAGATTTTAATAATAATTATATGCCTCAATTTAATGATTATGGAATGCCTCCACCTAATATTGGGATGGATATGAATGAATTATATAGAGATCCTATGTTTAACCCTATGGCTCAATATGAACAAGCTTATTGTTACTATCGTTATATGTGCATGCAAATGGAATATAAAATAAAGTGCAAAGAATATGAGAAAATGTGTAATTCCGCTAATAATGTAAGTGATAAAACTCATAGGAAAATAGAATAAAAAAGTAGATGACATAATAGAAAAGTGCTGACAAAATTGTCAGCACTTTTCTTACTTATTACAATTATTTTTTTTAGAACATATACTATATTCTCCTCCTGATTTTCTTACTATCATACATAATGTATTTCTAATTTTTCGACCTATTATATTTATCCTTTTTTCTTTAAGAATATAATCTACAACTTCATCATAAGTTACACAATTATTATTCTTTAAATATTTCATTATTTCTTCTTGTATCAATCCCACATAACGTGGTGAAGGTTTTAATTTTCCACCAACTTCCTTTAAGACACTAGTTAGTTTATTTCTTATCGATTGTTCAGTAGTCTCAAATTTTTTTTCTTCGAGAATATAGTTTACAACCTCGCAAGAAGTTACTTCATTGTCATGAGCTTCTACATACTTCCGTATGCATTCTGATATAGTTTCCATTTTTATTCCTCCTAAAATTGTAATAAAATTTAATGTACATATAATTATATATACATTAATGTATTAATATATTTAACATAAATATCATATCATTTTTCATGTTTTATGTCAATTTTAGGATGTGCTTATATTTATATTGTCATTTATAATTTTTAAGTTATTATACTTTTGTAAAAAAGAAATATGTTAAAACAATAATTCCTAATATAATTCTATAATATCCAAATACTTTGAAATTATGTTTTTTAATATAACTCATTAAGAACTTAATAACGATTAATGATACCAAGAAAGATATAATCATTCCTACTAACAAAACAACTAATTCTATTGATGTAAATCCAAATCCAAATTTAACTAATTTTAATAAACTTGCACCAAGCATTGTTGGAATTGCTAAATAAAATGTAAATTCAGCTGCATTTGGTCTTGATAGCCCAATTAATAATCCCCCTATTATAGTTGCTCCTGAACGTGACGTTCCTGGAAATATTGCAGCTAATAGTTGAAAACATCCAATGATTAAAGCATCTTTATATGTAATTTGACTAGATTTTTCCTTAGCGCTTTTTTTATCTTTTCTCCAATTTTCAACAATAATAAAAGCTATTCCAAATACAATTAAAGCAATGGCTATACAAAATGGATTATAAAATAAAGCTTCAAAAACATCATCAAATAACAATCCTATTATTGCTGCAGGTATACAACCAACTAATATTTTTCCCCATAGGTTCATTATATTTTTATCAAAGTAAGATAATAATCCATTTTTCTTAATTGCTTTTTCTTTGTTTTTTGTAAACGGCCATATTTTCTTAAAATATAAAACCACTACTGCTAATATTGCTCCAAATTGTATAACCACTTGAAACATATTCCAAAATTCTGGTGATACTTCTTTAAATTTTAAAAATTGCTCTACTAGTATTAAATGTCCTGTGCTACTAATTGGTAACCATTCTGTTATTCCTTCTACAATTCCAAATATAATTGCTTTTATAATTTCTACTACCATAAATTCTCCCTCTTTCGTTATTTTTTATATATTTCTTTTAAAATATTATAAATTGTATCTTTTATAAATTCAGCTGTTGTAACTGGTGCTACTTTACCCGGTAATGCTAATGCCCATATTAATTTTAAATTTCTATCCTTAGCTGTTTTTTTATCAATTCCACCTGGGTTAGATGCTAAATCTATTAATAAGCACTCTTTCTTCACATATTCCATTCGTTCTTCAGTTAAAATCAAATGAGGAACTGTATTAATTATAATATCATACTGTGATAAATTTTCTCCTAAGAAGTTTATATTTGTTGCCATATGTCCATATGCCTTTATCCATGCTAAATCTTCGTCTTTTCTTGCTGCACATGTCACTTTAGCTGATAGTCCTGTCATTTTTCTAGCTAACACTTTTCCAATTCTTCCAAATCCTAATATTAATACATTACTTCCATGTATTATTTTGTTTGTATTAGCAATTGCAATTTCTATTGTTCCTTCTGCTGTTGATATTGTATTCAAAACTGCTAATTCTTCTCTTTTCATTACATCTATAATTTCAATATATTCATCATTTGCCATATCATAAACATCTGGTGTAATGCTTCCTGCTATTAATATTTTTGCATTTAAAACATGCATTAACTCTCTTATTGATATTTCTTTATAACTAAATGGTGCATTAATGTTTATTCCATTACTTGAAAATGGTATCGGTCCAATAACCACCTCTACATGTTCAGAAATTGCTTTATTTATCTTTTCGCAAAATATAATATTTTCTTCATTTTTTAATTCTTCTGCTTTTTCTAATCCATACGTATATACTTTATTTCCATCTTTAGCTAGTATTTTTGCCAATTTAATAATTCTTAAGTCTCCACCAATTATTGCAAAATTTGTACTCATAAAATCCCTCCTCTAATTATTATATTGTTTTTTTAGGATTTTATGAGTTCTTACTTCTTATTCTTGTATTTCTTTTTGTTCAATTTCTTTTGATATATTTTTCTTTTTACCATTGTCCACATTTTTTCTTAATAATTTTATGTCATTATAGCTTAAATGTCTTGTTATTTCTGCCATTTCTTCTAAATGTTCTTTTGACTTTACATCTTTTTGTTGTAATTTTCCTTCTTTTTCTAATATTTGATTTTCTAAATTAAATGGGATAGAAATTCTTGCCATAATAGGAATAAATATAGGGTCCTTCTTTACTTTTTCTACTATTTTTTTACTATTAATGTCAATTGCAAGATTTACATATTTAATTGCTGTGTCTTTTTCCCCTTTAATTAATTGAATTTTTGATAGTTCATAATATCCATCAGCTGATAATTCTTCTTCTTCAATTGCTTCTAAAAATCTTTTTTCCGCTTCTTCTAAATCTTTATATATTAAAGCTATTTCAGCTAAAGAATATTTAGCATTATATGCTAATGTATTAATTTCAGCTGCTTTTTCATAACATATTTTAGCATTTTGAAAATCATTTAGCATAGTATATGCTATTCCTAAATTATAATTTAAATCATAACTTATTGGATTATATCTTAACGCTTCTTGGTAAACATTTACAGCTTCTTTGTACATCTCACTGTTTATTAGAATTTCACCTAAAAGTATACTTGCTTCATACATTTCTGGTTTTTTATTTAATAAATTAAATAACATCTCTGAAGCTTCTTCTTTTTTATCTAAATTATTTAATAATTCTGCAACTTTATAATAAGAATCATAATCTTGTTTATTTAAATCAACAGCTTGTACATATTCATCAATTGCTTTTCTCATTCCGCCTTCTTTTTCATAAATTTCAGCAAGTAATCTATGTGCTTGATAACTATTTTGGTTTTTGTCAAGTATTGATATTAAAGCTTGTTTTGCTTTTTTCGTATCTCCAAAAAACATATATATGTTCGATTTCATAACATTTATCATTTCAAATAGTGGAACATATTTCTTCTCTAGAATAATAATTGTTATTGGAAATAAAATTGCAAATATATATTTTAGTATCATAAATAATAAATTTAATTTTATTCCAAATAGTACTTCTGCAAAGTTCAATGTGATTCCTATTGCTTCTATTACTAATACAAATACATAACTAGTATCATTATTTTTTATCATTCTAAAAAACATGTATACAAAGATTGCAAATGAAATGAATGTAAATATTAATTGTTCTATTATCATTTTGTTTACTCCTTTTTCTTGTTTCATTCTATTATTATTTTATTTCATTTTTTATCTTTTGTCTAGTTATTTATATAAGTCTTGGTAAATTTTATAATTTCTTAGTATCTTTCTAACATAATTATTAGTTTCTTTATATGGAATATTTTCAATATCACTTCCATCTGACTTAATAATTCCCTTTTCAATCCAATTATCAACAGTTCCAATACCTGCATTGTAAGCTGCTACAGCAACTTCTATATTTTTATATTTTTCTAATAAAACAGCCAAATATTTAGTTCCTATTTTTATATTATTTTGTACATTTAATATCTCTCTTTCCGAATTATTAAAATCAATTTCAATATTATATTTTCTAGCCACATCTTCCGCTGTTTCTTTCATTATTTGCATTAAACCTAATGCATCTTTATGCGAAACTGCATCTTCTTGGAAATTACTCTCCGCCTTAATTACTGCAAATATTAAATTTTCATCTACACCATATTCATCAGAATACATAGATACAAATTCTTCATATGACTTTGGATAAAAAATTCTTTGTATCTTGTTTTTAAAAACTATTAGAAAAACAATTAAAATTAAAATAATCAATCCACATACTAGTATTTTTTTGTTTTTCAATCTTTCATTCTCTCCTTTTTCTACATCTATTCCCTTTTGCTTTCTTTTTTTTAATATTATTTACACTCATACCAATTTTCAGCATCTGAAATTTCAGCTATTAGTGGCACTTCCAATTTCGTAGCTGATTCCATACATTTTTTCATAATTTTTATCATTTCTTCTTTTTCTTCAATAGGTGTTTCTATCATCATTTCGTCATGAACTTGTAAAACAATTTTTGATTTTAATTTTCTACTTTTAATTTCATTATAAACCTTTATCATTGCTATTTTCATGATATCAGCAGCTGTACCTTGTATCGGTGTGTTCATAGCTGCTCTTGCTCCAAATTGTCTTACCATATAATTGTTTGACTTTAATTCAGGTATATATCTTCTTCTATGAAATAAAGTTTCCACATATCCTTGTTCTTTTGCTTGTTCTGTAATGTTTTCCATAAACTGTTTTATACCTGCATATTGTTCCAAATATTCTTCAATATATTGTTTCGCTTTTTTTCTTCCTATTCCTAATTGTTCACCTAAACCAAAATCACTTATTCCATATACTATTCCAAAGTTTACTGCTTTTGCATTACTTCTCTGTTCTTTTGTAACCTCTTCAATCGGAGTTTTAAACACTTTTGATGCAGCTTGTTTGTGTATATCTTTCCCTTCTTTAAAAGCCTCTATCATATGTTCATCTCCAGAAATCGATGCTAATACTCTTAATTCTATTTGCGAATAATCCGCATCTAAATATATCTTTCCTTTTTCTGGTTTAAATACTTTTCTTACTCTTTTCCCTAATTCAAATCTAGTTGGTATATTTTGAAGATTTGGCTCTGTTGAGCTGATTCTACCTGTGGCAGTTATTGTTTGATGAAAAAATGAATGAATTCTATTTGTTTTTATATTAATGTATGGTTTTAATCCTTCAACATATGTTGAATTTAATTTCATCAATTGTCTATATTCTAATACTTGTTCTATTATTGGATCTTCCTTTTTTAATTTTTCTAATACATCTACATCTGTTGAATAGCCACTTTTGGTCTTTTTAATTACTGGCAACTTCATTTTTTCAAATAAGATTTCTCCTAGTTGTTTTGTTGAATTAATATTAAATTCTTCTCCTGCCATTTCGTATATAATTTTTGTTATTGTTTCTAATTTTGATGTTAATTCTTTTCCAAATTGTTCTAGCTCTTCTTTATCAACATACATTCCATTCCATTGCATATCTGATAATACTTCGACTGTTGGCATATCTATATTATAAAATAAATCTAAACTATTTACTTCTTTTAATTTTTCAGATGTAATATTTTTTATTTTACCAATTGAAT
>OIYV01000714.1_pt1 | contig 17662 bp, 14 predicted proteins | sample 1588251 | NCBI WGS metagenome assembly OIYV01 (sample SAMN03283282) | human gut metagenome | biome: human-associated habitat; material: feces | host: Homo sapiens | place: Peru | collected 2012
TGCGCGACGAGGATCGCGTTGCAGACGGAGCAGTGCTTGCCTTCGGTCTTGCCGGCGGTGGTGCACGTCGCGGGAACCGCTGCGTCGATGACCTCGGTGTGACCGGTGGCTGCCTTGATGTCGGTCATGTCGCTGTAGTCGCAGCGAGTGCAGGCATACTCGGTGTAGCCCTCTTCCGTGCACGTCGGTGCATGAACGGTGCCTGCTACCATGTTGTGCCCAAGCGCCGGGATGGTCGTCTGCGCCTCGGTGATCTCGTTTGTGCAGGCCTCGTCAGAGAAGAACTTTCCGCAGGAGCACATCCAGTAGGCGATGTTGCCGTCCGTCGTGCACGTCGGCGCGACCGCGTCGGAGCCTGCGACAGCTCCATGGACATGGCTGCCGGAGGCGACCGTGACGGGGATCGTTGCGCTGTAGGTCTGGTAGTTGCTGTGGCCGTCGGCCGCATAGGTATGGAGTGTGACGGTGAGGGTCGTGCTGCCTTCCGCGCCGGAAAGGACATTGCCGTTTTCGTCAACGACGAGGATATTCTCGTTGCCGCTCGTCCATTCGACGGAGGCAAGTGTGCTCCCCAGATCGAAGCGGTAGCCGAGCGTCGCTTCGGCATCCGGCTGGAGGGTCAGAGAGTGGATCACTTCTTCGTCCTTCGTGATCTCGACCACGTCGGCGACGAAGAGGTAGAGCTTCGTGTTGTTGCTCTTTGCATCGGCAAGTACAAAGCGGCCGTCGCTGAAGGCGAGGTAGTTCCCGTTGTCCTCCACGCAGAGGCAGAAATCGCCGTTCGTATAACCCTTGGAGACGGTGAACAGGCCGTTGTTTGCCGTGGCGTCGAACTTGATCTTATCGGAGTTCAGGTGCAGATAGTTGCCCGCTCCGTCGCGGAAGCCGAGGCCGGTGCGCGTGCCGTTATAGTCCGTGGCCGCGTAGTCGGGAACCATTCTGGCGACGGCAAGGTCGGAATTGACCATTGCGGTCGTGCCCGCGACGGTGATCTCGACGCCCTTGAGGTAGGAGCCGTCCGCCGTCGTGCCGAGCGCATAGTACTTGCCGTCGGCTTCGGCAACGATGATGAACTGGCCGACATTGGCAAGCGCAGAGGCATAGTCGTTCTCAAAGTCGGCTGCCGTGAGCTGCGTGTAGGTCTTGGACGTGACGGGCGCCAGCTTCGGCAGGATCGTCGCGTTGCCCCACGTGTCGCAGCGCGAGCACTTGTAGTACATGAGGCCGTCGGCGTCCGTGGTGGGCGCGAGGTAGTGCTCCGCGTCGTCATGCGACGGCTCGATGCTGAAGTCATGCCCCTTGGCGGGCGTGATGTTTACCATCTCGCTGTAGTCGCAGCGCGCGCAGGTCACTTCGGTGTAGCCCTCCTGCGTGCAGGTCGGCTCGACGGTGTTGTAGGAATAGTCATGGCCGAGCGCAGCAATGGTCTCGTTGCGCGTTTCGCCGCAGAGCGCGCAGGTATAACGGCGCAGGCCGGAGGTGGTGCAGGTCGCGGCGGTCGTGACCTCGCCCTCGCCCCAGTTGTGGTGGCAGGTGCCGGACTTCTCGTACAGGAAGACCTTGGTGTAGATGCTTGTGCCGTAGAAGCGGAACTGCTTGGACTGTGTATTGAATTTGAGGCTGTAGTTGCCGACGTTGGCGATCACGGCGGATGCATCGCTGTTGAGCGTTACCGTATAGTCGGCAGCCGTGGAGCCGGTCGCAAAGCCGTTTCTCGCATCCTTGAAGCTGAACCAGTCGGCGGCGGCGTTCATGATGTTGTAGCTTGTGCCGTTCGGGGTGATCTGGACGGCATAGCCGCTCGGGTCGGCGACGCAGATGGTGCTCTTGTCGTCGCTGTAATAGGAACCGATGGTGTAGTTGCCGGCCTTGTCGTTCTGACCGTCAAAGACATAAGCGCCGTCGGAGGCCTGATAGACGATGAGGTATTCGCCTTCCCAATTCTCGGGAGCTTCCTTGACAAGGACGTACAGAGACGCGCCGCAGACGGTGCAGACGCCGCTGTCAAAGCTGTGCGCCGTGGCGGGGATCGCCTCGGTGTAGCTGTCGCCGCAGCGCGTGCAGGTGTAGGTCATTTCGCCCGCTGCCGAGCAGGTCGCTTCCTTCGTGACCGTTTCGGTATAGGCGTGACCGAGGGCGTCGATCTCTTCGATCGTCTCCGCGCCGCAGAGCGTGCAGACGAGCTTCTGCGTTCCCTTTTCCGTGCAGGTGGCAGCCGTTTCGACCGTTGCTTCGCCGTTTACGTGGGCGGAGGTCGCTGCGTAGTCGCAGCTTTCATTTGCGCAGCGCGCGGTGTGCGTGCCGTCGCCGTTGTCCGTGTAGACAAGGTCGGTATGCTCGCAGACCTTCTGCGGCTCCGTGGTGAAGTGGTAGATCGGGTTGCTCGCAAAGAGGCGGATCGCGTAGATGTTGGTGGGCATGGTCTCCGAGCCGTAGTAGGTCTCGCCGTAGCAGGAGAAGAAGCCGCTGTAGTTGCTGCTGTTAAACAGGACGGTGTTGGCCGTGTAGGTGCCGCAGGCGGTCATCTTGACAAGCGCGCCTTCGTAGAACGAGAGCGTCCAGCGGGCGGCGTCGTCCGGATCGGAGGTCAGCGCAATGTCGTTGCTGCTTGCGGTGTTGGTGCAGGAGGCAAGGTAATAGTCGTTGCCTTCCGCGTCGGTCAGGTCGCTGAGGAAGCGGAACGAACCGTCGGCCAGCTTTTGCAGGGTGAAGATCTGCACGGTGGTGCTGTCGGACAGGCGGATGCGGTCGTTCGTGACGGTGACGTCCGCGCCCTTGAGCTTCCGGCCGTTGTCGGTGAACTGTGCCATCGCCATGGTCTTGCTCTGCCACTTGCCGTCGTTGGCAATGACGACCTCAAAGCCGTCGTCGAGCACGCCGAGATCGGTGACAAGCTGATAGACGTTCTCACCGCCGAAGGACTCGCTGCCGACGTAGGAATACAGCGCGGTGAAGGTCACGTCGGCGCTGACTTCATACTGCGCGCCCGCTTCGTAGCAGGTGACGGCCTCCGTCGTATCCTGCACGGAGCCGATCGTCCAGCCGGCGAAGACATAGTTCTGCGCGGTGGCCGTCAGCGTGCCGGTCGGCGTGGGGAGCGTGACGGACTCGCCGTCCTTCGCGCTCACGTCCGCGATGGCGTCGATGCCCTCGGGAACGACGAAGGAGATCGTGCGGTTATAGATGTACTTTTCTTCCTTGCAGTTGTCGCAGACGAACTTTTCGTATGCGTCGGTCGTCTCGACGGACGTCCAGCTATGGCCGGTTGCCGCGTGCGTGACGGTGTAGGTGTGGCTCGTGTCACGGCTGCAAACATAGACGGTGTGGCCGTCCTGCGTGCAGGTGGCCGCGACGTCCTCCGTGACCTTGTAGTCATGACCCAGCGCCGCAACGCTTTCGGTCTTGCCGGTCTTGCAGCGCGAGCAGACGTAGCGGTTGCTGCCGGAGGCTTCACAGGTCGCGGGCGTCGACTTCTCCGCGTCGAGCACGAAGTCGTGACCCAGCGCGGCAGGCTCGGAGGTCGTCCATGTCTCGCCGCAGGTCGGGCAGGTCCATGTGGTCGTGCCGGCCACGGTGCAGGTCGCCGCGGTCGTGACCTCGGAGGTCGCGGCCGCGTGGTCGCAGGTGTTGGTGAAGAGATAGAGGTCGAAGGTGTAGCTCGCACCGGAGTTGGTTGCGTTGGAAAGGGCGTAGTTCTTAATGGAGGAGGCATTGTACATACCGATGCCTCTGGTGCCGTTATAGAACCAGAAGGTGCCGTCCGCCTTCCCCGCCTTGGTCAGCCACTCGTAGGAGGCGCTCCCTACGCTCAGGGTTGTAGACGTGGAGCCGACAATGTATTTGCCGTCGTGGGCGACGGTATAGCCGCTTTCGGTGGCGGTGACGTTCCAGAGGTAGGCTTCGCCTGCGTTAAGCGCGATCACGTTGTCCTCGACCGTGACCTCGGTGGGAGTCAGTCCGCTGCCGATGGCGTAGAACTTGCCGTTATAGGCAAATGCCATGATGTAGTCCTTGCCGGAGGTGATCTCCGTAACGCGGGAATAACGGATCTTCTCGCCCAGCGCGGGGATCGTCTCGGTGTAGCTGTCGCCGCAGCGGGAGCAGGTGTAGGTCTTAACGCCCGTTTCGGTCGTCGTCGGCGCGGTCGTAATGACGCCGCCGTCGTAATCGTGGCCCAGCGCCGCAATCGTCTCCGTTACGGTATCGCCGCAGGTGGCGCACACGGAGGTCTTGGAGCCTGCCGTCGTGCAGGTCGCGGCGACAACGGTGTCCGTGTAGCTGTGGCCGGTGGCGGCGACGGTCTCGATCTTGGTCTCGCCGCACTTCGTGCAGGTGAAGGTCTTCTCGCCGCTCGCGGTGCAGGTGGGCGCCTTGGTGATCGCGCCGTCGTTCCAGCTGTGGACGCAGACGGAAGCGCCGTTGAGCGTGGTGTAGTAGGTCGTGCCGGAGGAGCCGGACTTGCGATAAAGCTGGATGTCCTGCTGACCGCTCTTGTAGTAGCGGAAGCGATTTTGATCGGCCGCGTTATTGAACTTCAGCGTTGCGCCGGCGGAACTTTTGATCGTGGCCGTGCCGCCGCTGATCGTGATGGTATGCTTGAGCGCGGTATCGCTTGTATTCAGACCGTTGCTGTTGGTCGTTCTGCCGATGTACTTCCCGTTCTTGGCAAGGATGCTGCCGTCGGTGCCGATCGCGAAGCTGTAGGCATCGCCCTGTGCTGCGGAGACGGTGTTATCGGCGATGGTGACGCTCTGCGTGTTTTTCGCGACATCGAGCGTTTCCAGGCTGCTGTCGAAGATCACGCTGCTCTTCTCGTAAACAATGAGGTATTCGCCCGCGAGATCGTCCGGCGTCGTGGTCAGCTTCACATAGTCGCCGCCGCCCGTGCCGCCCTGACGGTAGGAGTAGAGGGCGATGAGCGTGGCGCTGCCGTTATTATAGTTGCTTCCCGCCGTGAAGTAGTCCGGCGCGGTGGTGGAATCCTCTTCCATCGCGGCGGTCGTCCAGCCGACGAAGGTATGGTCGCCGTCGGGCGTTCCGGCCGTGGGAAGCGTGATGCCGTCGTTGCTGTTGCCGGTAACGGAGGCTACGGCCTCGACACCGTCGGGCACGACGAACGAAACGGTAAACGAGGTGCCGGTCGCCGGAATGCGCTCGGTCTTTTCATAGGCGCAGACCGTACAGGTGTAGGTCGTCACGCCGTCGGTCGTTTCCGTTGCAGGCGTGGTGACAACGCCGCCGTTCCAGCGATGGCCTTCCTTGTCGTTGCAGGTCTTTCCGCAGACGGCACACAGATGCCAGTGGCCTGCCGCGTCGGAGGTATAGGAGGCAGCGGGCGTATGGTCGACCGTCTCGATCGTCTCGGTCTTCGTCTCGCCGCAGGAGGCGCAGGTGTAGGTCTTGACGCCCGCTTTTGTGCAGGTCGCCTCCGTGGTGATCACGCCCGCGTCCCAGCTGTGCCCCGTCGCGGGGATCTCGATGCAGCCGGAGAGGATCGCGCCGCAGTCGGCGCACTTCACGCCGGCAGTCGTGCCGCTCGCGGTGCAGGTCGCGTCGACCTGTGCGACGGTCTGCGTGTTTTCGTGCGTGCAAGCCGCGCCGATGACGGTGGTGTAGTAGGCCGTGCCGCCTTCCCCCGCTTTGTAGAGGTAGAAGGTCTTGTCCGTGCCGTAGCCGCTGCCGGAGTAGGGACGCCAGCCGCCGGAGGTGTTATAGCTGAGGGTGCCGACGGAGCTGTTGCTGATCGTCCACTTGCCGTCGGAGAGGGTGAAGCTCCAGACCGTGTTGGAGGTCGTAGAAAGCTCAACCTTCTTTGCACCGCTGGAATAGAGATCGCCCTTGCCGTTCGGCGCGGCGATCACGCCGTCGGTGATCGTCCAGACATCGGCATCGGACGGAGAGGCGATGCTGTCGCCGGAGTAGGTGCTGCCCTCGGTGATCCAGTTGTTAGAAACGGTGCTCTTCATCGCCAGCCCGGTGGAGGCGCTGACGATCACATAGCTGCCGTTCTCGACCGAGGAACCGGTAAACTTGGTATATGTATCGGAGCTGCCGTCTCCGCCGACGGAGTACTTATAGAGCGCATAGAGCGTCGCGTTGCCCGTGACGGTGTAGCTGTCGGTGTAATAGTCGGGCTTTGCCGTGACATTGTCTGCCGTCGCGGCGGCCCAGCCGAGGAAGGTGTAGCTATAAGCGCCGGTCGGTGTTCCGGTCGGTGCGGAAAGGCTGAGCACCGTTCCGGTCGTTGCGGTCACGGCCGTCGGCGCGGTCAAGCCGCTCGGGACGGAGAACGTCACCGTATAGGTCGCGATCTTGGAGAAGATGATCTGCACCGTGCAGTCGGACGAAGCCTTTACGGTAAAGACATTTCCGTTCTGCGTGACGGTCGCCGTGCCGCTCAGGACGGTGTAGCCCGTCGCGGCGTAGCCGGTCTTCGGCGCGGCGGTGATGGTGCTGCCGGAGACGGACACCGTGCCGTAGGCGGTGTTGTTCGAGGTCGCGCTCACCGTGTAGGAGACGGTGGAGCTGCCGCCGGAGGGCGTGGGATAATTCGCGGGAACATCCGCGCCCAGAAGCCGGAAAGCAAGCTCCGGATAGTCCACGAAGACGTTACGCACGCCGGTGATGGACTGCACGGCGTCGTTGCGTCCCATCTCCCAAGTGTCAACGGGGTCTTCCTTGAGCCACTTGAGCAGGACGGCGCGGCTTTCCATGACGCCGCCGGAGCCGTAGAACTTGCTCGTGTTGCCCCAGCGCATCAGATGCTGGAGCATCAGGCGGGCGACGTCGCCGTGCAGGTTCTGACCGTGCTGGTTGGGGTTATAGTAGCCGGAACCCTCGCCGTAGGCATCGTTGCCGCGGCTGCTGTTTTCGGAGGTCGCCGTCGGACGGAGCATCATGATGTCGTTCTCATCGGCACCGTTAAGTCCCTTGCTGTTCGGCCATGTGTGCTCACGGTTCCAGCTTCCGCCTTCGCCCCAGCCGGGGCCGATGGCAACGGCGGAATAGTAGGAGGAGATCTTATCCTGATTTTCTTCGCAGTCGGTATAGCGGTAGAGCTCCTTCGTGCCGTTATACGAGGTGGTGCTGGTCTGCTTCGCCTCCAGCATCGTGTGGATCGCCGTTCCAAGGGGGCTGCTGTAGATCGCGCTGGCGCTGGTCGAGGTGCTGCCGGACTTGGAAGAGAGCAGCGTGTAGGAATAGCTGCCGGTGTAGTAGCTTTGCGCGTATGTGGTCAGGAAGGTTGCGGTGGTGTCGCGTGTGCCCCAGTTGTAAACGTACTTGCCGTTTTTGCGGTAGTTTACTTCCGAGGCGCTGGTCGGCTCCTTGGCACTGGCGGTCAGACCGGAAAACAGGCTGAGCAGCAGGGCAAGCAGCACCAGAACGGAAAGGGTGCGTCTGGTCTTCAAGGAAAATCAACTCCTATTCTTATGTGCAGATAAACTTACTATAGCACACGGCAAGGGCAAAAGCAAGAAATTCGTCACTGCAAAAACAGGAAGATCGCCAGCGTCATGATCATCCCCGCGTTATCCTCGCCGCCTTCGCTCAGCAGAAGCAGCAGGATGAGAACGACCAGAAGCTCACCGCGATCCAGTCCGGACAGGAAGGAGAAGGGGGTGCCCGCAGCGGGGAAGGTCGACTGTGCGGGTTGCGCAGCCGGTGCGGGCGGCGGCTTGACCGGTTTCGACGCCTGCGGCGGCGGAGCGGGCTGCGGTTTTGACGGCGCGGGCGGCTGACGCGGCGGCTGCGGGACGCGCTGGCATTCAAAGCCGCCGTTTCCCTTGGGCAAGTACCGGTGATACATGGCTAAAACCCTCCTTTTCCACCGCCGAGCGCGCCGCCCTTGAGCGCTGCGCCTGCCAGACGGGAAATACGGGCAAGCTCTGATGCGCGGTCAAGCGCCGCGCGCCGTTCCGGACGCAAAAACGGCTTCAGCGCGCAGAGCAGCGCCTCCTGCCGCGCGTCGGTATGCTGCGCTTCCTGCATCAGTTGCATGACGCTGCGAAGCATTCCCTCGTCCATCGGCGGCACAGGCGGCGGTGCGGGTGGCGGCTCGCCGGCAGGCGTCGCCTCCGGCGGGGAAAGGCCGAGGGACTGCGCCATGGAAAGAAGCTGCGCCATGCTCTGCGGGTCGTTGAGCAGAGCTTTGAGTTTATCCTCCAGACCGTCCGTTTTTCTCACCTGCTTTCATCCGCTGTAGGAGGCCGACCGTGTCCGGCTGTTGCAGGAACGGCTGCAAAAGTGCCTTTGCCCGCTCGGTGTCGCCCTTTTGCAGCGCTTCCACGACCTGACGCATCGTTACGCCGCCGTCGCGCATCATCAGCGCCATGAGTTTTTGCCCATCGGCGCCGGAGAGCAGCTTTTTTGCTTCTTCCATCGGCATTTTTTCGGATTTTCCACGCATTACGATTGCCTCCCTCCGCTGAATTTGGTATAATAACAAAAGTTGATTTCACCCGTCGCGATAGTATATGCGGCGGGCGGGGGCGAGGTGACACGATGCGTATCCTTGTTTTTTCCGACTCGCACGGCACGCTGGAACCGATGCGCCGCGCGATCGAGCGCTTTTCGCCGGATACGGTCATTCATTTGGGCGACTATGTGGAAGACAGCGCCGCACTGGAGCGCGAATACCCGTTTCAGGCGCTGATCCGCGTGCGCGGCAACTGCGACGCCGGACATTACGACGTTGCGTCGGAGGCGACGCCCTGCTGGCAGGGCGTCCGGTTCCTCGCCGTGCACGGCCACCGCTACGGCGTGAAGGCAGGCCTTCTGCGCCTGAGCTACGCGGCGCAGGAGGAGGGCGCGCAGGTCGTCCTCTTCGGCCACACACATATCCCTTTTTGTGAGCAGACCATGGGACGCTGGTTCATAAACCCGGGCGCGTGCGGCGGCGCCGCGCCTACCTGCGCCGTTGTGGAGCTGCAAAACGGCACGGTATCCTGCCGTATTGTTTCAATTTCGGAGGAAGAAAAATGATCCTTGCAGTAGACATCGGAAATACCAACATCGTTCTCGGCTGTATCGAGGATGACCGCATTTTGTTTGAGGCTCGAATGGCGACGGATCTGATCAAGACGTCGGATCAGTACTGCGCGGAGCTGAAATCCATTCTCGGCCTGTTTGACGCGGAGATCGCGCGGATCGAGGGGAGCATCGTCTCCTCCGTCGTGCCGCCGGTGCTCAACTCCTTCCGCACGGCGATCCGCAAGCTGACGGGGCGCGACTGTCTCGTCGTCGGCCCCGGCATCCGCACGGGGCTGAACATCCGCATGGACAACCCTGCCGAGGTCGGCAGCGACCTGATCGTTGCGGCGGTCGCGGGCATTGCGCGCTACGGAATGCCGCTGCTTCTGGTGGATATGGGGACGGCGACGACCATCACCGCAGTGGATCGCAGCGGTGCGTTTGTCGGCGGCTGCATCTGCCCCGGCGTGAAGATCTCCATGGAGGCGCTCACCGGACGCACCGCGCAGCTACCCGGCATCGCGCTGGACGAGCCGAAGCGGGCAATCGGGAAGAACACCCACGACTGTATGCAAAGCGGCATCATGTTCGGCGCGGCCGCGATGCTCGACGGCCTGCTCGACCGCATGGAGCGGGAGCTGGGCGGCGAGGTGAACGTGGTCGCGACGGGCGGGATCGCGCGGTTTGTCGTCCCGCTGTGCCGCAGGAAGATCGTCCTCGATCGGGGTCTGATGTTAGAGGGACTGAACCTGCTCTATAAGCGAAACTTCAAATAAATGCGGCAAAAAACGCACCCAGCACCAGCAGAAATCCTGTGCCGATGAGCAGCGTGACAAGGCACTCCACGGCGGCCGCGATGCTGCCAAAACGGCGGCGTCTGCGGCGGACGACGGGACGCGCGACCGGCTGGGGAGCAAGATAAGGATGAAGATCAATGACCATAACGGGAACCTCCTTTGGTTTGTGGTCACAGGATAACACACGCAATGTCCAATAAACGGGACTGAAAGGAGCAACGATGGGAAAATTTACGGAATTTGAGTATCCGTCCAAGGGCGCGGGCACGATCCATGCCTATCGCTGGGAGCCGGAGGGACGGCCGATCGCCGTTTTTCAGATCATCCACGGCATCGCGGAGCACGCCATGCGCTACGACGCCTTCGCGCGCTGGCTCAACGCGCGCGGCTATCTGGTCACGGCGGAGGATCACATGGGGCACGGAAAGTCGCAGGGCAGCGGCGCGGCGCTCTATTTTGAGGGCGGCTGGCTCGCGGCGGTCGACGACAGCTACGCGCTTCTGTGCCGCACGCGCGAGGCCTATCCGGATCTGCCGTACTTCCTCTTGGGGCACAGCATGGGTTCCTTCCTTGCCCGCACTCTGCTCTGGCGTTATCCGGCAGCGGGGCTGCGCGCCGCCGTGCTCTGCGGCACGGGCTGGCAAAGCCCCGTGGTGCTGCGTGCCGGTCGGGCGCTCTGCGCCGCGGAGCGCAAGCGCGTCGGCCCGAAGCAGGACAGTGCGCTTTTGACGCGCCTTGTGTTCGGCGCTTATAACGGAAAATTCAAGGACGCGCGCTCGCCGAACGACTGGATCTGCACCGACCGCGCCGTGGTGGACGCCTATACGAACGACCCCATGTGCGGCGGAAACGCGACGGTCGGCCTGATCGGGGATATGCTGGGCGGAATTGCCATGATACAAGACAAGAAAAATCTTGACCGGATGCCGAAAAACCTTCCGGTGCTCTTCATTGCTGGCTACAGCGATCCGGTCGGGAACATGAGCAAGGGCGTAAAAAAGACGGCCGAGGTCTTCCGCGCGGTCGGCATGAAGGACGTTTCGGTGCGCTTTTACGACGGCAGACACGAAATTCTCAATGAACCCTGTCGGGAGCAGGTTTTCCAAGATGTGGAAGAATTTTGCCGAAAGCAGCTATAATTTGTAACTTTTTTGTAATTATTTTTGTCGGAATGAAGCGTGACGCGTCAATTTGCTCTTGACGAACGGGGAAAGCTCTGTTAAAATAACAGGTGAACTACCTTTCGGACATGGTGTGCCTTCGGTGCCGCGGCATTCTGCCGTTGTCCGGCTCAACTTGACTACAGGAGTGAAATTATGAAGCGTATCATCGTCAGCCTTCTTCTGGCGCTGTGCCTGCTCAGCGCGCTGATGCTGCCGACCTTTGCCGAACCGGAGGCGCAAACCTATTCGGTCAGCGCGCAGGGTGTCGCCTTTGTCAGCGAAATGATGAGCAGTGCCTACACCGCCGATATGCTGCAAAGTCAGGTCAACGCGGTCAATGCCTTCATCCGCAGCGCGAACCTTTCCCTGACGCAGCAGCAGTTTGACGCGCTCGTTGATTTCTGCGTGGAGTACGGGAACAATATGTTTACGCAGGGCTACCAGTGCCAAAAGGTCATCGAGTCCGGCAATTATACCGACACGGAGCTTGCAAACGCGTTCTGCGCGTGGGTCAAGGACGGCGGCAGCTTCTCGCAGGCCAAGCTCAACCGCCGCCTGCGCCAGCTCAAGCTTTTCCTCTATGACAGCTACGACGGCGTGACCGACCGCGTGAGCTTCCGCTACGTGATCTACTACGCAAACGGCGGGAAGCTGGAGGACAACACCGTCCTGTGCTACACGCTCGGCCAGCCTTACGGCACGCTGCCTGCGGCGACGCGCAGCGGGATGTACTTTGCCGGTTGGTACACGGCGGCAAGCGGCGGCAGCCACCTCTGCACGACCGATACCGTTGGCGCGAACCAGACTGTCTATGCCCGCTGGTCTTCCACGGTGGTGGAAAACCCCAACGAGAGCGGCTCGGGCAGCGGCACCGCGACGGATCCTTCCCAGTGGCCGGAGCTTCCCGCGCTGAAGATCAGCGAGGCGGGCATTCAGTTTATCAAGGATCACGAGGGCTTTGCCAAGGAGCCGATGTGGGACTACGGACAGTACAGCGTCGGTTACGGCTCGCGTTATGTGCAGGGCGATCCCATCACCATTTCCTCGCCGATCACGGAGGAGGAAGCGGATTACCTGCTGCGCTACTACCTTGTGAATTTCGAAAAGATCGTGGACAAGCTCTTGGAGAACTCGCCTGTGCAGCATACGCAGGCGCAGTACGACGCGATCATCAGCCTGACCTATAATCTCGGTCAGCAGTGGATGAAGAGCGACTACATGATCTATCAGTACATTATGAACGGCGGCTACGACGAGAAGCAGCTGGTCAACACCTTCGGCTCTTGGTGCCGCGCGGGCGGCTCCATCCTCAGCGGCCTCTGCCGCCGCCGGATGGACGAGGCGAACCTTTACCTCAACGGCGACTATACGCTCGGCAGCAACCGCTATCTCGGCGTGATCTACAACGCGATGAACGGACAGGCGGAATATTCCGTCCACTATTACCTGACCGGCAGCGCCTTGGAGCGCCAGCCCGACGCCTATCGCAGCGGCTACCGCTTCTTGGGCTGGTATACCAAGCCCGTCGGCGGGACGCTCTACACGACGGACACGACCGCCCCCGCGAGCGGCTGCATCACGCTCTACGCGCACTGGGAGCAGACGGAGGATCCGATCAGCCCGCCTGATTTCGTGATCGATCCGGACAATAAGCCGAAGGACGACCCGAACGAGGATGACCCGAAGCCCGTGGATCCTCCGATCGACGAGCCGGACGGCTTTGCCGACGTGAAGGAATCGAGCTGGTATTATCAGCCGGTCACGGAGGCGGTGGAGAGCGGCCTCCTTCGCGGCATGAGCGAGCGCTATTTCATGCCGGATGAGCCGATGACCCGCGCGATGCTTGCGACCGTGCTCTACCGCATGGCGGGCGAGCCGGAGGTGACGTCCAAGACACCCTTTACCGATGTGCCGTCCGGCCAGTGGTATTCGGCGGCGATCGCGTGGGCTTACGAAAACGGCGTGGTCAACGGACTGAGCGAGACGCAATTCGGTCTCGACGAAAATGTGACGCGTGAGCAGCTTGTGACCATGCTGCGCCGCTATGCCGAGAAGGCGAACGTCGATCTGACAAAGCGCGACGACCTTTCGGCCTTCTCCGATACGTCCCGCATCTCCCAGTATGCGTGCGAGGCGCTGCAGTGGGCGGTCGCGATGCAGATCATGGGCGGCGACGGCGACCGGCTGATGCCGCAGGGAAACGCGACGCGCGCGCAGTGCGCGAAGATGCTGGTAAACTTCCGCGCACTTACCGTGCAGGAGACGGCGGTCACACCGTCGGAAGAGACGCAGCCCGAAGCGACGGACGCGACACTGCCGGAGACGACCGAGCAGACGCCGGCCGTGCCGGAAGCACCGGAGACGGTGTCGGAAGTTCCGGAGACGGAACCGGAAACGAACGAATGAACAAACGCCCCGGCGAATAACGCTGGGGCGTTTTCCAAAAAAAGTGCAGTACAGTCCGGTTTATTGGACATGATGTGATGTATCATAGGGTCAGAAAGCAACGGAGGTATGACCATGAACTATCGCATCGTGAATGTCAGAGGACACTATGAGATCATTTCCGCGGACGGGCATTTTCTTTTTTCCGCGGATACGAAGGCGGAGGCCTTGAGGGAGCTGAGTACTTGGGAAACTACCGATTGACGCTTGCCTATGACGGCATGCGTTACCATGGCTGGCAGCGGCTTGCCGGTGCGCGCACCGTGCAGAGCACCGTGGAGACGGCGCTGACGCAGATCTTTGCGCAGCCGGTCGAAATCAGCGGGAGCGGCCGCACCGACGCGGGCGTCCACGCGCGCGGGCAGGTCGCGAGCTTTGCCGCGCCCGAGCGGGACTGCGCGTCCGTGCTGCGGCAGTTGCGTGCGCTGCTGCCGCCGGACATCGGTGCGCTCAGCCTTTCGCCTGCCGCGGCACGCTTCCATGCACGCCTGAGCGCGACGCAGAAGACGTATCACTACCGTGTTTGGAACAGCGAAGTGCCGGATGTGTTTGAGCGCCGCTGGCGCGTCGCGTTCCCACAGCGGCTGGACGAGGAAGCAATGCACCGCGCGGCAGCCTGCCTGATCGGTCGGCATGATTTCGGCGCGTTTTCCTCCGCCGGACGGAAAAAATCCACCGTGCGGACACTGAAGGAGCTTTCGATCGTCCGAACGGGCGACGAGATCTGCTTTGTGCTCACGGCGGACGGCTTTCTTTACAACATGGTTCGCATTTTGGTGGGGACGCTTTTGGAAGTCGGCACGGGAGAGCGCACGGCCGAGTCGGTCGCGGCGCTGCTGGACGGCGCGCCGCGTGCACAGGCCGGAAAGACCGCGCCCGCGCGCGGACTTTGCCTGATGGAGGTGCGATACGATTGAATATTCAGATTTTCGGAACCACAAAGTGCTTTGACACCAAGAAGGCAGAGCGCTACTTTAAGGAGCGGCGCATCCGCGTGCAGCGCATCGACCTGCTGCGTTACGGGATGTCGGGCGGTGAGTTTGACAGTGTGCTGCGCGCCGTGGGCGGCGTGGATGCGCTGATCGACTGGACGAAAAAATCGCCGAAGATCGACCTGCTGCGCTACACGGACGACGTCGGCTATAAGGAAAACGAGCTGTTTGACCATCCGGAGCTGATGAAAACGCCCGTGGTGCGAAACGGCAAGCTCGCGACGGTAGGCTATTGTCCGGAGGTTTGGAAACAATGGGAATGAAAAAGGTCAGATTGCTGAAAAATATCTGCTATGTTACGGCGTGCGCCCTGATCGTGGCGGACTGCTTTTTGAAAAGCACGCAGTCACGGGCGCTGTGGATCGCGTTCTTCGTGGGCGCCGTGGTCTTCATGCTCATGGGTGCGGTGATCCATGTGCAGTTTTATCGCTGCCCGCACTGCAAGGCGCTGCTGCCGAACGGACGCCTGCCGGAGACCTGCCCCAGCTGCGGGGGAGAACTGCATGACTGAGCGGAGCATCCAACTCCCGCCGCCGGTTGCCGCGCTGCTCGCGCGTCTTTCTGCGGCGGGTTTTGCCGCTTACGCGGTGGGCGGCTGCGTGCGCGACAGCCTGCTGGGGGAGCAGCCGAAGGACTGGGACGTCTGCACGGAGGCGACGCCCGAGCAAATCTGCGCCTGCTTCGAGCGGACGGTCTGCACCGGTCTGCGCTATGGGACGGTCACGGTGCTTTGGCAGGAGGGCGCGTATGAGGTCACGACCTTCCGCACCGAGGCGGCCTATTCCGACGGACGCCATCCGGACGATGTGCGCTTTGTCCGCTCTCTGCGGGAGGATCTTTCCCGCCGCGACTTTACGATCAACGCAATGGCAGCGGGGGGCGACGGGCGGGTGATCGACCCATTCGGCGGCGCGGAGGACTTGCGGCGCGGCGTTTTGCGCTGCGTCGGCTGCGCCGAGGCGCGTTTTTCCGAGGACGCGCTGCGGATCGTCCGGGCGCTGCGCTTTTCGGCACGTTTCGGCTTCCCGCTCGAGGCGCAGACGGCTGCCGCCGTCCATGCGCAAAAGGAACGGCTGCGCGCTGTGGCGGTCGAGCGCATTGGGAAGGAGCTGTGCGGTATCTTGGAGGGCAGGGAGGCTGCCCGCGTGCTGGCGGAGTTTTCCGACGTGCTCTTTACGATCCTGCCGGAGCTGCGCCCCATGGAAGGCTTTTGCCAGTACAACCATCACCATGCCTATGACGTCTGGCGGCACACGCTTGCGGTGGTTGCGGCAGCGCCGCCGGAGCTGCGCCTCGCGGCGCTGCTGCATGACTGCGGGAAACCGACCGCCTTTTCCTTTGACAAGCAGCTGGTCGGGCATTTTTACGATCACGCGGTCATCGGCGCGGCCATGACGGAGGATATTCTGCGCCGCCTGCGCTTCGACAGCAAGACCGTGCGCTTTACAAGCGAGCTTGTGCGCCTGCACGACTGCGACCTGCCCACAACGCAGCGCGGTGTGCGTCGCGCGCTGTCGCGCTGGAGCGCGCCGATGCTGCGCGCGCTGACGCTGCTCCGATTCGCGGATCGCCTCGGAACGGGTGTGCAGCAGCCAGACGCGGCGCGGCGGGATCAGCTCCTTTCTTGGATCGAAACAACGCAGTGCCTGACGCTGCGCGACCTTGCAATCCACGGCGACGATCTGCTGGCGCTGGGTTTTCCGGCGGGGCCGGCGCTTGGTGCGCTCCTGAAGGCGCTCTTGGACGCAGTGCTCTCGCAAAGTGTCCCCAATGAGCGGCAGGCGCTTATCGCTTATGCACAAAATGTCCGCGATTCGGGGAAAGGCATGATTGACAATTTGACCAAAGAAGGTTAGAATAGAGATAGAATTTACACTTGGAGGTAGAGCGATGAAATCCTTTGTGCTAAAAGGCAATGTTTGCTACAGCGAGTCGTCCGACTGCATCCGTATTTTGGAAAATGCCTATCTGGTCTGCGAAGACGGTCTGTGCGCGGGCGTATTTCAAGAACTTCCGGAGCGCTATGCGGCGCTGCCCCTGACCGACTACGGCGATCAGCTCATCATCCCGGGCATGACGGATTTGCACATTCACGCGCCGCAGTTCGCTTTCCGCGGCCTCGGCATGGACATGGAGCTGCTGGACTGGCTCAATACCTACACGTTTCCGGAGGAATCGAAGTATGCCGCGCCGGAATATGCCGAGCGCGCCTATGAGCAGTTTGCCGCGCATATGCGCCGCAGCGCGACGACCCGCGCCTGCGTGTTTGCTACGATCCATGTTCCGGCAACGGAGCTTCTGATGGACAAGCTCGAGGCGACCGGCCTTGTCAGCTATGTCGGCAAGGTCAACATGAATCGCAACAGCCCCGACTATCTGTGCGAGACGAGCGTTGCGCAGGCGCTGGCCGACACGGAGCAGTGGATCTGCCAGACCAAGGAGCGCTATGCTAACACGAAGCCCATCCTGACGCCGCGCTTCATCCCCTCCTGCACCGATGAGCTGATGCGCGGTCTGCGTGGCCTGCGCGAGAAGTACGACCTGCCGGTGCAGAGCCACCTTTCCGAGAACTTCGGCGAGATCGCGTGGGTGCAGGAGCTTTGCCCCACCTCCAAATTCTATGGCGATGCCTATGAGAGCTTCCATATGTTTGGCGGCGACCATCGCTGCATCATGGCGCACTGCGTCCATTCCGGACAGGAGGAGATGGAGCTGCTGAAGAAGAACGGCGTGTTTATCGCGCACTCTCCGCTGTCGAACAGCAACCTCTCTTCCGGTGTTGCGCCCATCAGCAAGTATCTGGCGGAGGGGCTTGAGATCGGTCTTGCGTCGGATGTGGCCGGCGGCGAGACAGAGAACCTCTTTGCCTCCATGGCAGGCGCGCTGCGCGCCTCTAAGCTGCGCTGGCGTCTGCTGGATCAGGAGGTAAAGCCGCTCACGGTCGATCAGGTCTTCTATCTTGCGACGCTCGGCGGCGGCCGTTTCTTCGGCAAGGTCGGCAGCTTCGAGGCGGGCTACGAATTTGACGCGCTGGTGCTCGACGACACCGCGCTGGATCATCCGCAGGAGCTTTCTACCCGTGCAAGATTGGAGCGCTGCTTCTATCTGGCCGACGACCGTCAGCTTGCCGCGAAATACGTTCGTGGCGCGAAGCTCTTCTGATCACAAACAAGTTAAAGGCGGGGCTGCGAAAAGCCCCGCCTTTTGAGCGCCCGCAGTCAGAATTCTGACTGCGGGCGCTCAGACTGTCAAAAAAGTCCGTAACCGTCAAAATAGATTCACTTTTTTAAGAAAA
>OIYV01000719.1_pt1 | contig 17529 bp, 17 predicted proteins | sample 1588251 | NCBI WGS metagenome assembly OIYV01 (sample SAMN03283282) | human gut metagenome | biome: human-associated habitat; material: feces | host: Homo sapiens | place: Peru | collected 2012
ATATATCAGAGATACCATTTCTTTCGTTCCTCCTTTTGTTTTAATTCTTCATAAATTTTGCAAAATCTATTATACCTCTCTTTAGATATTTTTCCCTCTTCTATAGCCTGTTTTACTCCACAATTTTTTTCTTTAATATGTGTACAACCTATAAATTCACATTTTTCTTTTTCTCTTTCAAACTCTACAAAATAATTTTCTAACTCTTGACTTGGTATCTCTGATATATCAAATGTTGAAAATCCTGGCGTATCTGCTATATATGTATTTTCATTTATTTCATATAATTTAATTGCTGTTGTTGTATTTTTTCCTCTTCTATTTCTTTTACTAATCTCTCCTTCTTGTGTAATATCTCTTTTAAAAATCCCATTTATTAATGTAGACTTCCCTACTCCAGAATTTCCGGAAAAAGCACTTATATTATTTTTTAACTGTTCTTGTAATTTTTCTATTCCTTTTTGTTTCTTTGCTTCTGTTTCAATTACTTTGTATCCAATTTTTTTGTATGTTTTTTCTATTTTCTCAAATTGTTTTTCATCATCTAAATCTATTTTATTTAAAACGATTACAGCATTAATGCCTAAAAATTCTGAAAATGCTAATTGTTTATCTAACATTAATAAATCAGGTTTAGGATCTTTACTAGAAATAACAAAGATAATTTGAGTTATATTAGCTAGCTTTGGTCTTTTTATATATACAGTTCTATTTTTTATTTCTTTAATAACAGCTTTCCTGTTTGTTTCATCTATTATTTCTAATTCTACCATATCTCCAACAACTGGAGTTATATCTTCCTTTTTAAACTTTCCTCTTGCTGTTGATTCATAAATTTTATCTTCTGCCTTTACTTTATACATATTCGATATATTTTCTACTATTAATCCTTGCATTATTCCTCCATTAAATAAGCTTTATAATTGTTATATTAATCAATTAAAATTTACTGATGAATCAGTACTAAAGTTTACTGATTTTGTTCTAGTCCAACTTCCTCCATTAGAATCTGTAATAGTCAATGTTAAATCCATTGAACCTTTTCCACTTATTGTTGTAGATTTACTTGTTGTATTCTTATCTACTCCTGAATCTGAATATAAAGTATTATTTCCTGATTTTAATGTAATACTTACAGTTTTAACTGTCTTATTTTCTGTTGTATTTGAATTAGAAGTTTCTTCACTATATCCTCCTGTTATTGCTTTTACATTTATATTTACTGACATAGTTTTTGAAGCCTCATAACTATTTACTGTTATAGTAACAGTACTTCCTTTTTCTACAGTTTTTCCTGAATCTAAACTTTGTTTTAATACTATTCCATTTTCCTTTGAACTATCTTCAGATGTTGTTACAGCTACTACAAATCCTTGAGCTTCCAATGTTTTCTTAGCATCTGCTTGAGATTTTCCTATAACATCTGGAACTGTAGCTTTTTCTACACCTGTACTTACATGTATTTTTATTGTATCTCCTGCAAAAGCCTCTGTATCTGGACTTGTTTCTTGAGATATTACATATCCTTCTTGAACTTTTTTGCTTGATTCTTCAACTATTTCTACTTTTAATTTAGCATCTTCTAATGCTTTTACTGCCTTATCTTTTTCCATTCCTACTACTTTTGGAACTGTAGTCTTTTCTTCTCCTTTACTAACAACTACTTTAACTGTACTTCCCTGTTTTACTTTATTAAACTTTTCCATATAAGTTGGATCTTGTGAGATAATAAATCCTTCTGGCACATCTTTATTATATTCTTCTTTTTCTATTTCAAATTTCAGTTTTACATTTTCAATTTCTTTTTGTGCTTCTTCCTTAGACAAACCAACTACATTTGGCATTGCAACCTCTGGTGGATTAGTTAGATTTAATACTAACATTGTTCCTCCTAAACTTAAAACAAACAATAATAATAACCCTATAAATATGCTTAATCCTTTATGTGTCTTTACAAAAGTTTTAAATTTTCCGTCTTTTTTACCACTTGAATTTTTAGTTTGTTTATTATCTCTATACGCATTTGTATCAATAACTTGAGTTCTTGCAGTAGGATCGTACTCTAACTCTTCAACAAAATCTCCTTCTGGATCTTTTAAAGCCTTTTTCAAATCAACTAACATTTCTGAAGCTGTTTGATATCTTAGTGTAGTATCTTTTTGTAATGCTCTCATAATAATTTTATTAACAGCTATTGGCAAGTTCGGATTTAATTCAATTGGTTCTACCGGTTCTTCTTGCATATGTTTTAAAGCAACTGACACAGGTGTATCTGCATCAAAAGGAACTCTTCCTGTTACCATTTCATACATTACAACTCCTAATGAATATAAATCTGACTTTGCATCTGTAAAACCACCCCTTGCATGTTCAGGTGAAAAATAATGCACAGATCCTATTGTTGTTCCAAATGCTGTAATTGTAGAATTTGATACTGCTTTTGCAATCCCAAAATCTGTTACTTTTGCAACTCCATCTTCTGTTATAATAATATTATGAGGTTTTATATCCCTATGAATTATATTATTTCTATGTGCCATTTCTAAAGCTGATGCAATTTGAATTGATACATTAATTGACCATTTCCAAGGAAGTGGACCTTTTTCTTTTATAATAATCTCTTTTAAAGTTTTACCTTGTATCAATTCCATTACTATGTAATAAAGATTTCCGTCTACTCCAACATCATAAATTGATACAATATTAGGATGTGTTAATCTTGCTGCTGATTGAGCTTCTACTTCAAATCTTTTTATAAATTCATCATCTGTTGTAAATTCATCTCTTAATATTTTTACTGCAACATTTCTTTTTAAAACTTTATCTGTTGCTTTATATACAGTAGCCATTCCTCCATTTCCAATTTTCTCGATAATTTCATATCGATTTCCTAATAGCTTCCCTTCTAAATTCATATTTATCTCTCCTTAAATATCGTTAATATGTAGATTGTTATATATTTTTTACTATAATTACTGTTATATTATCATATCCACCGTTTTCGTTTGCTATTTTTACAAGTTCTTTTGGCGCTTGTTCTATATCTTTTTTTGCTTGTTTAAATATTTCTTCTTGTGGTACTAAATTAGTTAAACCATCTGAATTTATTATTAAAATATCTTCTTTTAAAAAACCTTTTACCATGACATCTGGTTCTACAAAAGCATTACATCCTAATGCTTTCATTAGCATATTTTTTTGTGGATGATGTACCGCTTCTTCTGCTGTTATAGTTCCATCTTTTACTAATTTTTGCACATAACTGTGGTCTTGTGTTAGTTTTCTCATAAATTCTTTTCTAATTCTGTAAATTCTACTGTCTCCTACATGTCCTATAAACACTTTATTATTATATATTAAACAAATTTCTAATGTAGTACCCATTCCTTCTAATTCTTTATTTTCTTTTGACTTTTCATACACTATCATATTAGCATATTCCATGCTACTGCCTACTAATTGAATAATACTATCTCTATCTTTTTCAATTTCTTTAAAGTTATTTTCGATATAATTTTTAGCAGATTGTATAGCTAATTTGCTTGCTATTTCTCCTCCTTGGCATCCACCCATACCATCAGCAAGCATATATAATTGTACTTCATCCAATGAATCAGATATATAATAAGAATCTTGATTTATTTCTCTTACTTTTCCTATATCTGATTTTGCATAAGCTTTTATCATGGTTTCACCTCTCTTTCTAGATTTTGCCTTTTAATTTATTTTTATATTTTGATACTATTATTTTTTATTATGTTTTTATTTTACCTTAACATTTATGTTTTTTCAAGTATTTTTATTGATTTAATTTATCTTGTATTTTTGTTTTTTACTATTTCTTATCTTTTTATACTAAAAAGTTTTTAACTTCTTTTGGTGCCATTATAGCATAATTTTCTGGAATACTTATTTCTTCTTCATTTTTTATTATATAATCTTTAATATATCTCATACTTAAGTTGCTTGCCAACTTTATATCATAAAATTTTTCCTTTGGTATTTCTATTAATGCTGGTAAATCATTTGGTTTTAAATTAATATCTTTTGCAATTTCTACTGTATAAAAGTCTGCTCTCATTTTTAATTTAGAATTTTGTTCATATGGATTTAATTCTCTAATTTCTATTTCTTTTGTAAAAACAGGCTGTTTACTCACATTGATATCTTTATTATTAATTCCCTTTACTTCTTCTAAAATTTCTCTAATTAATGTTCTTCTTGTATTATTTTCATCTACCTTTTCTACTGCTCCCCCTAATGTTTTTATAATAGCTGCTTTTTCTCCATTCTCCAAAAAATACCATCTCATTTGTTTTTGCATTCCTAATACAATTTTATTTCCATGTATTACAATTCCTTCTGCTCCCAAGATAATATTTTTCATTATATTTCCTCTCCTTAATTGCAAAGTTTCTTAATTAATGTGTTTTTATTTATTGTTCTCTATTTTATATGCCAATTCTAAAGCAAGTATTGGTATTTTAGTTTTTTTATTGAAGTTTGCTAATTGGCTTATACTTCTCGCATCCCATTGAGTCGAGTCTAAATTGTCTCCCGCATAATAAAAAGTAAAATAATTTAACTTTTTATATTGACAAACAGCACCTATTGAAGCTCCTTCCATTTCAACACAAATTACACCTTTTTTTTGATATCTCTTTATTTTTTCTTGAGTTTCTCTATAAAATGCATCAATTGTCCATGTATCTCCTTCAGTATATTCAAAGTTATAATCCTTTAATATATCTTTAAATAAACTTTTATATGTCTTATCTAACTCAATATATTCTGAATCTGGTAAATAATGATAACTTGTACCTTCATCTCTATAAGCTTTATCTGGAATAATAATTGAACAATCTTCAATATTTTTGTCTAAGACTCCGCAATTTCCCAAAATAATAAATGTATCAACACCGTTAATATTTAGCTCTTCTATATCTGCACTTATCCAAGATCCACTAATTCCAGCCATAAATAATGTTATTTTAATATTCTTATATTCAAGTTCATAAACTGGTCTCTTTCCAGTTAATTCTCCTACTTTTTGACATTCAAACCTTTTTACCACGTCTTTTAATAAATATTCTGAAAAAACTCCAACAGCTATATGTGGCAATTTAATACTAGTATCTCGTATTCCATTATTATTTTTAATGCCTCGAGGTTTTATAAATCCTTCTTCATCACTATAAATTATCATCACTTTCTCCTTCTATTTTACTTTCTTTAAATATTTCTATTAGTTCTTTAAAATTTGCCACATTATAATCCGCAAGTTTATTTATTTTTTCTCTGTCTTTATCAGAATATTTGTCATAAACCACTATAACATCAAGATTAGCATTTTTGGCAGCCATAACACCTGTTAAAGAATCTTCTACAACAATACATTTTGATAAATCTGAAATTTTTATTTTCTAAATTAATCTTTTTTTATTTTTAGGATTAATTTATTTCATAAAAAAATTTTTTACATTCTTCTATTATTCTATGGTACATATTATCTCCTTTTTATCTTTCTGTCAATCCTTTTATCTATTATTGTAAAAACACAAAATTGACTTATTTATTTTTTCTTTATATAATATTGCTATCAATAAGTTAGGAGATTTTAAAATGAATACAAACTTAGAAAAATTAGAATTTAATAAAATACTAGAAATCTTAAAAAAACATTGTGTAACATATGTTGGAAAAAAACTTGTAGATAGTTTAATGCCCAATAATAACAAAGCAGATGTAGAAAATATGTTAAAAGAAACTTTTGATGCTGTAAATTTATCATATAGAAATTCTATGCCTGGATTTTATGAAATATCAAATGTGGAAATAGAACTAAAAAATCTTGAAGTTAATAATACCCTTTCTTGCAAATCTTTAATAAATCTAAAAAATATATTTAAACTTTCTCAGGAATTAAAAGAATACTTCTCAAAAGATTTTTTAGATAGTTCTGAATATCCTTCTTTATCACCTTTATTTTATGAACTTTATACTAATAAAGACATTGTAACAGCTATTGAGACTGCTATTATTGACGAAAATACTATAGATGATAAAGCGTCTTCTACGTTAAAATTAATTAGAAAAAATATTAGAAATACTGAACAAAATATTAGAGATACCTTAAATAATTTTATACATTCTTCTAAATATTCAAAATATATTCAAGAAAATATTATAACAATGAGAAATAATCGTTTTGTAATACCTGTTAAAGATGAGTATCGTTCTGAAATAAAAGGATTTGTTCATGATATATCTAATGCTGGTTCAACGGTGTTTATTGAACCTATTTCAATATTCGAATTAAATAATAATCTTAGCAAATTAAAAATTGATGAAGAAATTGAAATAGAAAAAATATTGATGAAATTATCTTCTCTATTTTTTCCATATATTGAAGAAATAAAAAAGGATATTAATTTAATAGGTAATTTAGATTTTATTTTTGCTAAAGCAAAATATTCTCGCGAAATAAAGGGTATAACTCCTAAAATAAATCTAAAAAAAGAAATTAATCTTATAAATGCACGCCATCCTTTAATTGACTTTAATAAAGTTGTTCCCATTTCTATTAATTTAGGAAATGACTTTTCTACTTTAGTTATAACTGGTCCTAATACTGGTGGAAAAACAGTTACTTTAAAAACAGTTGGCTTATTATGTGCAATGGCTTGCAGTGGACTTAATATTCCAGCAGATGAAAATTCATCAATATATGTTTTTGATAAAATTTTTGCTGATATTGGTGATAATCAAAGTATTAGTGAATCTCTAAGTACTTTTTCATCTCATATGACAAATATTGTTGAAATTATAAAAGATTCAAGTACAAACTCTTTAATCTTAGTTGATGAATTAGGTTCAGGTACAGATCCAATTGAAGGTGCTAATCTTGCTATAAGTATTTTAGATTATTTTAATCAAAAAGATATTCTAACAATAGCAACAACTCATTATCAAGAATTAAAAAATTATGCTTTAGTAACAAATAGATTTGAGAATGCTTCTGTAGAATTTGATATAAAAACTTTAATGCCTACATATAAATTATTAGTTGGTATACCAGGAAAAAGTAATGCTTTTGAAATTAGTAAAAGTTTAGGACTTAATTCTGAAATAATAAATAATGCAAAATCTCTAATGTCAAAAGATCAAATAAATATTGAAGAATTATTAAAAAATATATATGATAACAAAAGTATTATTGAAAAAGAACGTAAAGAAATTGATTTAAAACTTCAAAATATATCTATTCTTGAAAATAATCTAAAAAAAGATAATATAGAATTAAAACAAAAAGAAAAAGAATTAATTGATAACGCAAAGATAAAAGCAAGAGATATATTTCTAAATGCTAAAGAAGATGCAAATTCTATTATAAAGCAAATGAATGAAATAAAAAATTCAAATGTAAATATTAAAGATTTAGAAAATCTAAGAAATAAATTAAACACTAAAATAAAGAATTCTTCATTAACTAAGGATAATACTAATTTTTCTTCAAACTCAGTAGAAAAATTAAATGTTGAAGATTTAAAACCTAATACAGAAGTTTTTGTGAAAACTCTTGGTCAAAATGGTATTATTGTATCTCATATTTCAAAATCAAATGAAGTACAAGTTAAAGTTGGTATTATAAAAATGAATGTACATATAAATAACATAGAAAAAGCACATGTCGATAAAACTAAAAAATCAGATAAACAAATCCAAACTTCTGGCTATACTAGTATTTCAAAATCAAAAACAGTAAAATCAGAAATAAATGTAATTGGTTTAAATGTTGAAGAAGCTGTCTTTGTAGTTGATAAATTTTTAGATGATTGTTGTTTAGCTAAACTTCAGACAGTACGAATTGTCCATGGTAAAGGTACCGGAAAATTAAAAACTGGAATTCATAACTTTTTAAAAACTAATCCTCATGTTAAATCTTATAGAATGGGAACTTATGGAGAAGGAGAAATGGGCGTTACAGTAGTAACACTAAAATAGGAGCCATTTGGCTCCTATTTTAGTGTTACTACTTCCATAAATCTCTCCAGTTCTCCTTCACTTTTAAATATAATGTTTACCAACACACCAATTTCTTCATTTTTTTCTAAATTAGGATATTCTTCTGAATTTAATAACCTTCCTTCAAACCTTTCTGCCTTTTCTATCGTCCTGGTTATTTCTGATAGTAAAGCTGATTGCTTGATGGAATTGGTAAGACTTGGATTGGCAATACAAGTTTTTGTAATTTTCAGTATTGGAATTATTGAATTCCGATCTATCTTTGTTCTTAGTAACATATTATTATCCCTCCTAAGATTGATTAATTATATTATATCAGAATTTTACATAATAATCAAGTTAGACATACTTTTCTATTTTTAACACTGCTCTTCCGCTTCTTGTAGTTCCTGTTTGTTCTTTAACTATAAATCTACCTTTTCCTCTTATTGTTATAATATCTCCTATTTTCACCTGTTTTGCCATCTTTGTTTCATTTTGTCCATTAACAAAAACTCTTTCTTGTTCTATTATTTGTTTAGCTTTACTTCTAGAAGTTTTAACTAAATCTGAAACAATATTATCTAATCTTAAAGATGGTACTATAATACTTACTTCTTCTATTTTAACTTCTTTTTTAATAATATCTGAAATTTCTTTAATCTCAATTTTACTATTTTCAAATCTAGTAAGAGAAGGAAGTTCTTTCTTTAAAACTTCTGCAAAATCACTAACCACAACAATATCTGCACCTTGATTAGAAACTAAAATATCTCCTACTTTTTCTCTTTTTAAACCTAATTTAACAATACCACCTAAATAATTTCTATGAGAATATTTTCCAAATTCTTCTTCTGGTAACTCTATTCTTAAAATTTTTAGCATTTTACTATAATTCTTCTCTATCATACTATCATTATATTTATCTGGATATACAATTAAAATTTTTCTTTCGCTATCCTCATACCCACCAAACAATTGATAATTTTTAAAATTAATTCTTCTTAGAAAATTCTCTACTAGTGCAACCTGATACATATCTAAAAAATCGGTATATTCCAATTTTTCTCTCGATTCACAAAACTCTATTTTATCTAACACCTGAGACAAGCACAACTTATCTTCTTGTTTTTTATAATCTTTTAAAACCTCTTGTTTATTCATATTTTTTCCTTTCTTGAGACATTGGGGACAGGTCTATATTGTCTCATTTTCCTGTCGCTTTTTGTCTACTATTGTCATTATGTCTTTATAAATACTTTCTGCATCTTGATGATATATTTTTTCTAATTCTTCTACTGTCCCATGTTGAATAAATTTATCTGGATATGCATATGTATTTATATTTATATTCTTTAAGTTTTCATTTACAATTAATTCTTTAATTGTTGTTGATAATCCATTTATAGTTGTTCCATCTTCTATAGTTATTACATTTTTTGTTTTTTCTATAGATTTTATAGCACTTTCTTTGTCAAATGGCTTTAAAAATCTAGTATTTATAACTTCTGAAACAATACCTTCTTTTTCTAACATTTGTGATAATCGAACTGCTCTTTCTACTGTTTTTCCTATTGCAAAAATTGATACATCTTTTCCTTCTTTTAGAATTTCTGCTTTTTGATATTCTATCTTTTTATGTTGGTTAAATTTTTCCTTTCCTTCTCCGCCTCTTGGATATCTAATTACTACTGGCTTTCCTACGTTTACTGCAAATTCCATCATATCTTCTAATTCCTTAAAATCTTTTGGTGCCATAATTGTTAAATTAGGAATTAATCTAAAAAACGCCATATCTAGAAGACCTTGATGTGTTTCTCCGGTCTGCTCCTACTACACCAGCTCTATCTACACACATAATAACTGGCAAATTCTGAATAGCAATATCGTGAATAACTTGATCATATGCTCTTTGATAAAAAGATGAATATATAGGAACTACTGGTATAACTCCCTCTTTTGCCATTCCTGCTGCTAAACCTAATGCGTGCTGTTCTGCAATTCCAATATCAAAAAATCTATCTGGAAATTCTTTAGCAAATTTTGTTAATCCTGTACCATCTTTCATTGATGCTGTAATAGCAACTATTTTGTCATTTTTCTTTGCTAATTCTACCAACTTATCTCCAAATACTTTTGAATAATCTTTTGATTTTTCTTTTTTAGGCTTTCCTGTCTCTATTTCAAAAGGTCCTGTTGCATGAAATTTATCTGGATTTTCTTCTGCTATTTTATATCCTTTTCCTTTTTTAGTTAACACGTGAATTAAAACAGGCCCTTCTAATTGTTTACTAATATTTAACATTCTTTCTAATTCTTCTATATTATGTCCATCAACTGGTCCTAAATAGCGAAATCCAATATCTTCAAAAAACATTTTTGGAATAATTAATTGTTTAATACTTCTTTTTAGTCTTTGTACTATTTTTACAAAAGGTTGTCCTATAATTGGCACTTTATTAATAATATTTTTCATAGACACATTGGATTTTGTATACGTTTTTTTAGTTCTCAATTTACTTAAAAGCATATTTACTCCACCAATGTTCTTTGAAATGCTCATTTCATTATCATTTAATATAACTGTCAACCTTGTTTGACTAGAACCTGCATCATTTAATGCCTCTAAGGCCATTCCTCCTGTTAAAGCACCATCTCCTATAACTGCTATTACATTATTTTTTTCACCTTTTATATCTCTTGCTCTAGCCATTCCTAATGCTGCTGATATAGAAGTACTACTATGTCCTGTGTTAAAACAATCTGTTTCAGATTCATTTGTTTTTGGAAATCCTGCTATTCCATTCAATTGTCTTAAAGTATTTAATTGCTCTCTTCTTCCTGTTATAATTTTATGTACATAAGTTTGATGTCCAACATCCCATACTATTTTGTCTTTTGGCAAATCAAAAACTGTATGTAAGGCTATTGTTAATTCTACTACTCCAAGATTTGAAGCTAAATGTCCTCCATTTTTTGATACAATTTCTAATATATATTTTCTAATTTCTTCTGCTAATTGTTTTTGTTCTTCTATGTTTAATTTTTTAACATCCTTGGCTGAATTTATTTTTTCTATCATATTATCACCTTTGCTATTTTATGTAGTCTTTAATATATCATTTTTTAATTATTTTGTAAACTATATTTTATGCAAAAAAACAAGAAGCACTAAATAATTAGCTCTTCTTGTTTTAACTTTTTATAGTGAATTTCTATTTTTATAATACAACTACTTTTTCATCTTTCACACCAATTTTAGACAATTTATTTTTCTTCAAATTACCATCTAAAATTTCCTCTGCAAGCTTATCTTCTAAAACACTTTGAATTGTTCTTCTTAAAGGTCTTGCTCCGAAATTTTTATCAATACCTTTGCTTGCAATTAATTCTTTTACCTCTGGTTCTAACTCTATTTTTATTTTTTGAGCTTCTAATCTTTTTGTTACTTCTTTTAGCATAATATCAATAATTTGACTAATTTCTGTATCTGTCAATTTATGGAACACAATAATCTCATCAATACGATTAATAAATTCTGGTCTAAGTTCTTTTTTCAATGCTTCCATTACTTCTTTTTTTGTTTCCTCGTATTCTTTTTTATTTTCTTCTTCATTAATTTCATTTTTGCTAAATCCTAACATCTTTTTATCTGTAATAAGTCTAGCACCAATATTTGAAGTCATAATAATTACTGTATTTTTAAAATTTACTGTTCTTCCTTGTGAATCTGTTAATCTACCATCCTCAAGTATTTGAAGTAACATATTCATAACATCTGGGTGTGCTTTTTCAATTTCATCAAAAAGAATAACTGAATATGGTTTTCTTCTTATCTTTTCTGTTAATTGTCCTCCTTCATCAAATCCAACATAACCTGGAGGCGAACCTATTAATTTTGAAACAGAATGTGGTTCCATATATTCTGACATATCTACTCTTATCATTGCATTTTCATCACCAAATAAACTTTCAGCCAATGCCTTCGATAATTCTGTTTTTCCTACTCCTGTTGGTCCTAAAAATAAGAACGAACCTATTGGACGTTTTGGATCTTTTAGCCCCACTCTTCCTCTTCTTATTGCTTTTGCTACTGCTTCTACAGCTTCATCTTGACCGATTACTCTTTCATGTAGATTTTTTTCTAGATTTTTTAATCTAATATTTTCATCCTCCGTTATTTTTTTAGCTGGGATTCCTGTCCAATTTGCAATTACTTCTGCTATATTTTCTTCTGTTATATTAGTCACTTCTTTGTTGTTTTTATTTTTCCACTTTTTCTGCTCCTTTTCATATTTTTCTTTTAATTCTTTCTGTTTATCTCTTAGGCTTGCTGCTTTTTCAAATTTTTGAATTCGAACAGCTTCTTCTTTATCTTTTTCTACTTCTTCTATTTTCTCTTCTAGTTGTTTTAAAACATCTGGCTCTGTATAAGATTTTAGTTTTGCACGAGATGCCGCTTCATCTATTAAGTCAATTGCTTTATCTGGTAAAAATCTATCATTAATATATCTTATAGACATTTTTACAGCTGCTTCAATTGCTTCATCTGTTATTTTTACTCCATGATGTGCCTCATACTTATCTCTAATTCCTTTTAGTATTTTTATTGTATCTTTTTCACTTGGTTCATTTACTGTTACTGGGCTAAATCTTCTTTCTAATGCCGCGTCTTTTTCTATATATTTTCTATATTCATTTAGTGTTGTAGCACCTATTAATTGAATTTCTCCTCTTGCAAGTAATGGTTTTAAAATATTTGCCGCATCAATTGCTCCTTCTGCTGCACCTGCTCCTACTATTGTGTGTATTTCATCAATAAATAAAATAACATCTCCAGCTTTTTTTACTTCATCTAATGCTTTTTTAATTCTTTCTTCAAAGTCTCCTCTATATTTACTTCCAGCTACCATTCCTGAAATATCCATTGTTACTACTCTTTTATCTTTTAATATTTCTGGAACATCTCCTGTTGCTATTTTTTGTGCTAATCCTTCTACTGCTGCTGTTTTACCAACTCCTGGTTCTCCTATTAAACATGGATTATTTTTAGTTCTTCTTGATAAAATTTGTACAACTCTTTCTATTTCTTCTTTTCTTCCTATTACTGGATCTAATTTTCCCTCTTTTGCTTTTTTGGTTAAATCTTCTCCAAATTGATTTAATGTTGGAGTTGAATTATAGCTTCCAACTTTGTTGTCAGATTTTCCATTTTTATCTTCTTTCGCAAAATCTTCTCCTTCATTTATTACTTTTATTATTTCACTATAAAGTTTTGGAATATTCGTATCTAATTCTAATAATATTCTAGCAGCAATGCTATCTCCTTCTCTTAGAATTCCTATTAAAAGATGTTCTGTTCCTATATAGTTATATCCTAATTTTCTAGCTTCAATAAAAGCGTTTTCAATTACTCTTTTAGTTCTTGGTGTAAATCCTAATGTTCCATCTATCGGTTCTTCGTGTCCTACTAATTCAACTATTTTATCAATAATCATATCTGCTGTAATAGCTTGATTCTCTAACACTTTAGAAGCAACTCCGCTTCCTTCTTTTACTAAACCATATAAAATATGTTCTGTCCCTATATAATTATGACCTAACTCTAATGCTAACTCATTAGCAAACTCAATTGCCTTTTTGGCTCTATTTGTAAATTTATATGTCATACTTATCACTCCTTTCAAATTTATTTAATTATTTTTCAGTTATAATTTGCTTAATAACTTCAGCTCTTTTTATGTCTCTCTCAATTGCTTCATATTGTTCTCCTAAATACTTTTGCAAATTAGCTGGCTTTATATATAGATATAATTTTTGTACTTTTAAATCTGTTAATTCTCTTAAAATTCCTAAATCTGTCCCTAATTTAATATTAGACAATAAATTTATAGCTTCTTCATAAGATATTTTCCTGCAATTTGTTAGAATTCCATAACTTCTATAGATTATATCTTCTAAATCTAATTCGTCTTTTGCTAATAATTTTCTTGCTTGTCTTTCTTGTTCTATTATTTTTTGAACAATTACTTTTACATTTTGAACTATTTCTTGTTCAGTTATTCCTAATGTTTGTTTATTAGATATTTGATAAATATCTCCTTGAACTTGATTATTTTCTCCATACATGCCTCTAATATTCATTCCAAAAGAACTAATCGCCTCTAATACTTTTCTGATATTTTTTGTTTTTGCCAATGCTGGTAAATGTACCATTACTGACGCTTTCAATCCTGTTCCAATATCTCCTAATGAACTTGTTAAATATCCATATTTTTTATTTATTGCATATCCTAATAAATCTTCTATTTTTTTATCTATTTCTATAGCTAAATTTAATGTATTTTCTAGATCTAAGCCACAATTAAATACTTGTATATTAATATGGTCTTTTCCTCCTATCATAATACAAATATTTTCTTCATCATTTATTAAGATACTTCCTGTTTCACTTTTATTTAATGCAAACTCTGGACTTATTAAATTCTTTTCCACTAAACTCATTTTAGTAATATCATCCATATCTTTTAATTTTAAATATTTTAATCCATATCCAATTGAATACAAATTGTCTTTTATCTTATTTTCAAGTTGCTCTATTTCACTTTTATTTTCTAAATTGAATTTAAAACCATTTAAATTTCTTGCCAACCTAATTCTAGAACTTTTTACGACATCACAATCTTCACTACTTTGTAAGTACCAATTCATAAAACTCACTCCTTCTATTTTTCAAGCTTTTTAATTTCGTCTCTTATTTTAGCTGCATCTTCATATCTCTCTTCTTTAATTGCTTTTTTCAACTCTTCTTGTAATGTATCCATTTTAGATTGTTCTTTATTTTTCTTATTTTCCCAACACTTCATTCATGCTTCCGGAACGAAAGCCCTGGAGATCCAATGTTACGTAGGAGAATCCTAATGTGCGGAATTTCTCTGTGATCTTTGTTCTTGTTTCGTTATCTGCAATTTTCAGGATATCTTCTGCCGGAACCTCGATCCTGGCCATAGTGCCGTGAATGCGGACGCGGAACTGGTGGAATCCAAGATCCATCAGAAACTGCTCGGCCTGGTCTACCATGTGAAGCTTCTCCTCGGTGATAGTCTCACCGTATACGAATCTGGAAGCAAGGCAGGCAAAGGATGGCTTGTTCCAGGTTGGAAGGTTCATGTCCTTTGACAGCTCACGGATCTCTTCTTTATAGAGACCGGATTCCTGGAGAGGACTGCGGACCCCAAGCTCCTGGATGGCTCTTTTTCCCGGGCGGTAATCACCAAGGTCATCCATGTTGGAACCTTCCACGATCATGTTCATATGATGCGCTTTTGCTGCTTCCCAGAGTTTGGTGAAGATGGCTTTTTTGCAGATATAACAACGATCCGGAGGGTTCTGGCGGAAGCCTGGAATGTCGAATTCGTTGATCTTACAGATCTCCTGTCGGATATGATTTTCCTGGCAAAAATCCTCTGTTTCTTTCAGCTCTCTGTCAGTAAAGGAGCAGGGACATGCGGTAATGGCCATGGCCCTGTCGCCAAGTGTTTCCTGGGCAGCTTTCAGAAGAAAGGTAGAATCTACGCCGCCGGAAAATGCTACGGCTACGCTTCCAAGAGAATGAAGGATATCCTGGAGTTTTCTGTATTTTTCTTCAAGTGTGATATTGTCTGTTGCTGGCATATGTTCTGTCACCTCGTAATTTGTAAAATATTATTTGTGTATTATTGTAAACGATACCTTTTTGTCCTACAAGCATTTTCTTTCTGATGGATACACTATGAAATTTGTAAGTATATCCGGACGATCTATCCGGCTCATAAGCTTTTCGTAAAATTATCTTCCACAAAATTTTTACAGAACAGGAAAGACTTCTTCCTGGAGGACTCTTTTATGTCATTGGAGCATTACGAAATAATTTTCCATGATATAAAATAGGACCGGAAATGCAGCATATGCCACGCTTCCGATCCTTCCTTTTTTACAATTATCACATTTCGATCACATCAAGATCATCCGGAATAAACAGATTTCCGTGATAATACTCTCTGCCTTCTGCGCCGTAGAGTTCTTTACGTTTCTTAATGTTCTTATCCTCTGTATGATACAGTACAAGGTTTTTCACGCCAAGATTTTCAGCAAGCTCGCTGGCATCCTTGACTGTGGAGTGATGTTTCTCGTAAGGATTGAAGATATCACGCTGTCCGTACAGGCAGAATGCTTCGTGGAACATCCAGTCGCTGCCTTTGGCGTATTTCTCCTCGCACTCGTTGTATGGCTCATCGCCACAGCAGGTAAGTACCTTGCCACCGTCGTAGATCATCTGGAATCCGAACTGTTTTGCCTTGGTGGAACCGATGTCAAAGAAGGTCACTTTCTTATTGAGGATCGTTCTCTCCTCACCGTCTTTTACTTCGATCAGGTGAAGTCTGTCACCAATGTACTGTGTCTCCTTTTTATTCAGAAGCTTAAAGGCCATGTCTTTCAGAAGTCCGATCACCTCATCATGGGCATAGATATTCGCCTCGCCCTGGTAAGTACCTTTTTTCATATTCTGGCAGATGATGCGGATCACCCAGACGATTCCCATGATATGGTCTACGTGCTTATGTGTAACAAAGATCTCATGGACATCCATCAGGTCAATACCTGCCTTCTTCAGCTGGGAAAGTACAGTATTTCCGCCGCCTCCGTCAACCAGAAAATGGCCGTACTCATCGCTGAGCACGAAACATGTATTATAGCATTCTGTTACCAGTGCGTTACCTGTTCCAAGCATGGTTAATTTCATTGTTTTTCTCCTCCTGTATAGCCCTGGTCATCAAACATTCTGCCACCCATTGCTTTTGTTTTCTGACACTCTCACCGGCTGCTTCAGACCATATTGTAGATACCTGCATAACAGCCTTATGTTTTCTCGTTTTTTCTGTGTTTTTCGTGTCCAATGATAACATTATGGAGAAATATTTTCAATAAATTTCTATAAAAAGAACCTCTTTCCTCCCTGCACTCTGCACATTGGACATAGAAAAGCTTTCTTTGCGCTCCATTATTTTTATGTTACAATGGTCCCATATCAATAATTATAACTGGAGGGATTTCTAATGAAGATCACAATCTTAAACGGCAGTCCACGCCACAACGGTAACACACAGATCATGGCAGATACTTTTTCAGAAACTGCCAGAGAAAACGGTCACACCGTAAATATCCTTAATATCGCAAATATGAACATCCGCGGATGTCTCGGATGCAAATACTGCTACTCCCACGGCGGAAAGTGCGTCCAGAATGACGATATGAAAAACGTTCTCGCAGAGCTTTCCGACACCGATATGGTTGTTTTTGCATCACCGGTCTACTGGTTCGATATGACCGCGCAGCTTAAGACCGTTATTGACCGTCTGTACGCCTGCGGAAGCACAGGATTCCATTTTAACAAAACTGCACTTCTTCTTGACGCAGGCGCTGATCATGTTTTTGACGCGGCCATTGCACAGTACAGGGGAATGACCGCTTATCTCAAGTGGGAGG
>OIYV01000720.1_pt1 | contig 17528 bp, 18 predicted proteins | sample 1588251 | NCBI WGS metagenome assembly OIYV01 (sample SAMN03283282) | human gut metagenome | biome: human-associated habitat; material: feces | host: Homo sapiens | place: Peru | collected 2012
AAGGAAGAATCAACAACAGAAGAAAAAGTAAATGTTGTAAGTGAACTTCGGCTAAAGTATCCATTAATGATTCTTCTAAAAGTATCTGGTTTAGCTAAATCAGTATATTATTATACTTTATCTAAAATAGATAAAGATGAAAAAAATAGAGAAATTATAGATAACATAAAAGAAATATTTATTAATAATAAAGAAAGATATGGTTATCGTAGAATTACATTAGAATTAAGAAATCTAGGTTATAAAGTTAACCATAAGAAAGTCTACAGAATAATGGTTAAATTAGGTTTAAAATCATTAAAGAGAAATAAAAGAAAATATTCATCATATAAAGGAACCATTGGTAAAATTGCTGATAATTTAATTGATAGAAATTTTTATGCAGACAAAGCAAATGAAAAATGGTATACAGATGTTACAGAATTTAATCTTCGTGGAGAAAAATGTTATCTATCTCCAATTCTAGATGGATATAATGGAGAAATAATATCTTATAATACTTCCAAATCCCCTAATCTAGAACAAATAAATGATATGCTTAATAAAGCATTTGATAAAAATAATAATCTTGAAGGATTAATATTTCATTCAGATCAAGGATGGCAATATCAACATGACTCTTATCAACAAAGATTAAAAAATAATGGTATAAAACAAAGTATGTCTAGAAAAGGAAATAGTATGGATAATGGAATGATGGAAAACTTTTTTGGTATACTTAAAACAGAAATGTTTTATGACCAAGAAGATAATTATGAAACATTAGATGATTTGATAAAAGCAATTGATGACTATATTTATTATTACAATTATGATAGAATTAAAGTAAAATTAAAAGGACTGTCACCCGTAAATTACAGGTTGCAATCCTCTAATTAGAAACTATTTATAAACTGTCCAACTTTTGGGGTTCAGTTCATCTTTATTCTTGATTTTTTAAATACGTATTAATAATTTACTTATCTTCTTTTTTCGCTTTAACTTTACTAGTTTCCAATTTTTTTGCTAAATCAATTTGTTGTAATCCTAAATTTATAAAATATATGATTACTAACCAAGCAAGGACACTAACAAATATTTGAACACCGCAATAAGGAACTTCAAGTGGCATATCCCAAACACCATGTAATACAATTGGAATTAAACAAATAAGTAAAAATCTCTTATCATTGAAATGTTTTTTATCTAAAGGTTCAAATCCCTTAACAAACATTAATGCAGCTCCTTCAATAGCAGCCCAAGCAACATGACCACCAGGTGCTAAAAATCCTCTTATTTTGATTACATAAAGCATAGTAGCAAGTCCGTTATTAATTCCATTTCTCAAAATATAACCAGCTGTTTCAAATGCAGCAAACCCGGCACCAACAGCAGCTCCTACTAGTAATCCGTTTAAAATATAATTACACTTTTTATTTTTAAATAAGAACAATGCAACTATTGCTGCCTTAGCTACTTCTTCAATAACACCAACCATTAAAGCCCCAGAATAGGTTCTAATATCAGTATTGAACTCTAAAGAGAAGAACAAGATTGCAAATATTAAACTTAAAGCACCACCTAATACAAAATATTTTATTACTTTATAAAGAGGAATATTTCTAAATAAGTTTATCTCAAAAAAGAACATTAATACAGCAACCGGTATGGCAAATGCACCAAGCATAACTAACGCTGGTAAAAAGTTATCATTTCCATAATTTATAAATCCAATACGGCAAGGAATATAAGCTAAAATAAAGAACACTAATATCTTAAAATATACCCATGCACTAGCATTCTTAGGATCAATATCTTTTACATCAGGAGTTGTTTTATCACTACCACAAACAAACACCTCATCTAACTCTTTGTCTGTATGCTTTTTAAAAGTATTTTTAAATAAATCTTTAAAAGTAACATAATTCTCTGATTTTGCTCCAGTAATTTTATCTAAATTTTCACTAATTATATTAGTGGGATTCTTCTTTTGTAGTGGATACCCACATTCAGGACAAAAAGCATCACCATTTTTTACAACTGTACCACACTCAGGACACGTTTTATTATCATTTTTATATCCACAATTTGGACAAACTTTAGCGCTGCTTGAAATCTCTTTATTACACTCAGCACATTTTATTAAAGCCATTTTATTTTACCTCCTTTAAAGACTCTATTATTAATCTTGAAACCTCATTAATTTCCTGTGTATTAGTATTTTCTTCTTTAGTTGTAACTAAATATATACTACTACCAACTAGGAAAGCATATCTATTATCTACAACTACATGACCACTTGAAGTATATTTATACTGAATACCATAAGTATACTTATCTCCAACATATCCGGTTAACAAATCAATCGTAATAGTTGTATCAGGATAAGCTTTAAATATTTCATTATTTACCTCAGTCAGTAGAGCTTTAGGATCAGAATATCCTTTATATTTTTCTAACATTATATAAGGAATTAATGCTCCTTCTTTATCAATATTTTTTCCTACGTAAATTGTGCCATCATTACTAATAAATACTTTATAACTAGTTGGAAATTCAAAATACTTACCATTTTGATTAAATTCATAATTTCCATTTGCGTTAGGCTTTAGCTCAGATGTAGGACTTCCAGTTCCATTCCCATTACCAGTCGCATTATTATTAAAAAATAGAAAATAACCGCCAACTAAAACTACTAAAATTATTATCAAGTATTTATTATCCCATTTATTCTTTAAAGAATTAACATCAAAAGCATTCTTATCAATATTTATACTAGATTTTTTATTTAAAGAATAACCACAATGCGGACAACTCTCAGCTTTATCACTAATATTCTTATTACACTCAGGACATTTTATTAATGCCATTTACATTCCTCCTTCTACCATTTAGTTTATCAAATTTTTTTCTATAAGTCATTATTAAATATTAATTTTTATCATCTCTTTTCAAATAACTAAAATACTGAACTTTACCACTTAATACATCATCATAAAAACTTTGTTTCCATTTAATAAATTCTATGCTTTCATCTATTTTTTTCTTCGCATCTTCAAGCTCTTTCATTTTTTTATCAAGTATCTTTTTTCTTTCAGGAATGCTAGTTATACCATCCATACATAATTTCATATATGATTTTATCTCACTATTACTCATCTCACACTTCTTAAGCCAATTTAAACTATTAATCCAACCAATATTTTTTTCGTCAAAAATTCTATAATTGTTCTTGTCTCTTTTAACATCCGGAATTAATCCCCAAAAATGAATATACAAGCGAAGATTTAGACTGGACAAATAAAGAGAGTAGAACTACATTAGAAAAAAATGATGAAAGTATTCGTCCGGCAATTAAAAATAAAGTGGAAAATATAGGGGAGAATAGTTTTATTATAATCGGCTTCCCAGTTTGGTGGTATAAAGAGCCATCAATTATAGATACTTTTATAGAAGAAAACGATTTAACCAATAAAAATGTTTACGTTTTTGTCACATCAGGTGGTTCTACATACGAATGAAGTTTAAATCACTTAAAAGAAAAATATCCAAACATAAATTTTATAAGTGGTAAAACACTGGCATGGAGCAACTAGTAATTCTTGGTTTAGCCATATCGCAATAGAAGTTCCAGGCGAAAATTCATCAAATGAGTGGCTAGAACCGGTTAATGACGAAGAATATAAAAAGATAAACGAATAAACTAAGTCTTAAATAAATATTTACGTAAAGCCTTTACAATAAATATAACTATACCGCTAAACATTTGCTATAATCAACTTATGAAGTACACAAAGCAATATAAAGTATTAATAATTATTTTAGTAATAATAGGTATAGTATCTAGTAATTTTATATGGTATAAATTATATTCAAGAGAAAAAGAAAAACTGAAACAAGCAATAATTCCGTCATTAAAAGATGATTATTTCACTAATCAATTAATCCTTTCTAAAAAGGAAAGCAATGAAAGTGTTTACAATTATGAAGATATATTAGAGGTATATTATAAAAGTTTAAAATATAGTTTTATTATTAATAATTTCCCATTAGTAAAGCAAAATCCTGATTATCCCAATGGATGCGAAGTAGCTAGTGCTACCATGTTGTTAGAGCATTATGGTATTAATATTGATATGAAAGAATATGTTGATAATTACTTACCGAAAAAAGAAGTTTATGAAGAAAATGGACTTCGTTATGGCCCGGATCCAAGTCAATATTACGCTGGAAATCCAAGTGATTCATCTAGAGGTTGGGGGACATTTTTACCAGTAATAAAAAACTCTTTGTATACAATTTTTAAAGACAAACTGCCAGCAGAAACAGTTGGTCATGTCTATACTTCAGAAGATAAATTACCTTTAGAAGAATATGTACAAACTGGTAATCCTGTTTTAACATGGACAACTGTTGATTATAGTGAGGCAAAAGATATTTACGAGTGGTTTAGTTATGATAAATCAAGAACATATACTTATCCGAAAAAAGCTCATGTAGTCGTAATAGTCGGTATGGATAAAGATTATTATTATCTTAATGACCCTTTAAAAGATAAAAAAGCAATTAAGGTATTAAGAGAGACTTTTGATAAAAGTTATGATTCAATGGGAAGACAAGCTTTATATATTGAAATAACTAATATATATGAACTCAAAGATGCAACAAATGAGTATAGTGTTATAAAATAAAAATATCAAATTAGAAGTCAATATGAAAGATGAGACACTATGATAGAGAGATTAGTAATGAAAAGACATATTAATAAAATTTTTAAACTAACCCCGATCTAATATATTCTGTTTAAAATTTTAAATTTATTAATACTATGATAAGATATTGATAAGAAGAAAGGATAACAAAAATATGTTAGACATAAAAAACATTTATAAAGAAACTAAATATTTAGATGAATTATTTGCTTTACAATATGACATAAAATCTCCAGAAATAATAAGAAAATACAAATTAGAACTACTTGTAGAATTTGGAGAACTTGCAAACGAAACAAGATGCTTCAAGTTTTGGTCATCAAAGCGAGCTGAGCCAAAAGAAAAAGTTTTAGAAGAATATATTGACTGTCTTTTTATGATTCTTTATTTTTGCAACATTACCAATATTTCTTTAGAAGAAGACTTTCCTAAAACCAAAGAAAAAGATATTGTTGAAAGTTTTTTAACGCTTTATGAAGATGGTAGTAAATTGATTAGAAACTTTAAAAAAGAAACTATAAAAAAATTGTTAGTAGAAATATTATATCTTTCATCATTACTAGATTTTACTTTAGAAGATATAACGAGAGAAACTAAGAAAAAAAGCTTAGTTATTCAAGAAAGATTAAAAAGCGATTATTAAAAAAACTATTAGTTTATTAGGCTAATAGCTTTTTTTCTTTTAAAATAAAATTTTTATAATTCATAAATTCAAGATTGTTATTATCAACCTGAAGAACAAACATAATTCTTCCAAGCAAACTATTTAGATACACTTTAGCATCAGCAACACCTAACTTATTTAAATGTTCATTTAGTCCATATTTTTTAATATAATAAACCTCTTGTCTAATTCTTCTTCTATAATTTGAACAAACCTGAGCTTTTTGATTTACCACAATTCCTGTAATTTTTTGCGAAGCTGAACTATTAATTACTACTGTTTTATTATCGTTAAGCCTTAACCCTAATTTAGCTAACTCTTTTCTTACTTTCGTAATAATTTCAGATGGATTGAAATCGCCAGAAAAAGTCATGTCATCAGAGTATCTAGTATAATCTATATCTTTAGCATCAGCAAATTTTCCGACTTCTTCATCAAAACTCTTCATAACTAAATTTGAAATATATGCAGATGTTGGCGCACCTTGCACTAAGTGATCATCTAAAGTGCACAAATACGTTAAAAGCATTCCTACGGAAAGAGGATAATATTCTATTGGAAAACAAGAATTATATACGTTAACAAATGATATACTATCAAAAAAATTTTTAATATCTAATTTTAAAATAATTTTTTTACCAACATGAGCACGTGCATTATCCATTAAAGATATGCCTGGATAATAAGCCTTTGCATACTTAGAAATAGATTTTTCCAGTAATACATTCTTTAAAATCTTTCTTTGAACAAATTTTAATAATGGACTAGGCTCATGAATAATCCTATAAGTTCCACTTCTTTTTTTTATTTTATAAACTTTATAATTTTTATTTTGATTATTGGCAAGGGTATATAAAGTTCTAATATATTTTTTATTATCATTACGATTTAATAGGTTAAGAGATAGCAAAAAATCATTACACTCTTTAACTCCAGTATACTTCCACATTTTTGTTATCTCACCACCTTGCAGTACTTATGATATTGTAATATGGAAATGGACTATTAGTGAGCATCGCTCACGGCTACACCACGTGTAGGTAAGTCCTTTGAAATATTACTATTTATATCAGTCTATTATTTTTGTCCCTTAACGACTCGTTAAAGTAGGAATAAATTCCAATCACTACTGCATTCATATTATATCACAAAAAAATCAATTCCTAAGAATTACTTATCATATTTATAAAAGCCTTCGCCACTACTCATTCCAAGCTTTCCTTCATCAATGTATTTTTTAAGCAGTTTTTCCATACCCTTAAAATTATATGGAGCTAAAAATGATGGAATCTTTACATACATAAGAACAACATTGTAGGCAGTTTGTAAACCTATTGTATCTAAAATTTTAAACGGCCCCTTTGGTGCACCAGTTCCAAGTGTCCAAGCCTTGTCAATACTTTCAGGATCACTTATTCCATTAACATATAAATCTAATCCTGAAAATAGTAATGGTATTAGCATTGAATTAAGAAGATACCCAGACTTTTCTTTCTTTAAAGGTAAAGCAATCATTCTTATTTGTTTTGCAAACTTTACAACCTCATTAAAATACTTTTCTTCAGTACTAGGCTGTACCATAACCTCAGCTGTATTATTTTTCCAAATTGAATTGGCAAAATGTAAAGCTAAAAATCTATTAGGACATCCTGTAAATTTAGCAAGCTTACTTGGTAATAGAGTAGAAGAATTTGTAACAACAATCGTATTACTATTAACTAGTGGTGCCATCATTTTATAGAAATCTTTTTTAGCATCAAAATCCTCAGCCATAGACTCAACAATCAAATCAGCATCTTTTATTGCAGACTCTAAATTTAACTCAAGATTAATACTTTCAAAAGCCTTTTCCACAGTTTCTAAGCACTTATCCACATTAAAATCATCAACATCCGCAATTCCACGGCACCAGTTATTAAAACTTTTACCTTTCTCTGTATTCATTAAATTAATCGCATCAATATACTCTTGTTTAACCATTGCTAATTTTTCTTTTGTTCTTTGAATGCTACCTTCACTTCTTAACCAAATCGTAACATCAAAACCACAGTATGCAGACTGAAAAGCAATTTGTGACCCAAGAACGCCACCACCAATAATAACTATTTTTTTCATAATTTATCCTCCCTATGATAATTAATTATATCTCTACAAATAAAAATAATCTATACTATGTCGTCAATATAAAGTAAACATTTGCGTCTAAAGAGCAGGTGAACCTGTAAAGTTTTTTTGCTTCTTTTGAAAATAAATCAAACAAATAATTCCAGATATTAAAAAAATGCTACCTAAAACTTTAATCTCGTATAATTCTTTTTTATCTTGATTTTTTTCTAACTGATTAACATTTCTTGTAAAAAAATATAAATAGATTAAGAAAGTAACAGTTAATGTAAACTCAAATATCGTATTAGCCTCTCTTTTAAAATTAATATTATTTTTTCTTAAATAATTAATCTCATCATTATCTCCGGCAATATTTAATAAACACAAAAAAGCAAAAACAATCCAAATTGTATTTTCCCACTTTAATCTTTTAATTTCATCACTGCTACTATCATTCATATTAAAGTATATTTTAAACTCTTTCTAATAAGACCAACAAGGGTTTGAAACCTAAACTTAGTGATGATATAATAAATAAAGAAATGGTAAGTGAAAGGAAGTATTTATGAAAGTATTAGTTTTATCATGTTCAACCGGTGGTGGACACAATGCCTGTGCTAAATATATAATGGAAGAACTAAAAGATAATCATATAGATTGTATATTTAAAGATTTTTATGATATTGTAAATCCTAAAGCCAAAGAATTGTCTTCTAAATTATATCTTAGTACTCTTAAAAACAATGGTAATTTATTTAAAGGTGTCTATAAAATAGGGGAAACCGTCAGTAGTTTTAACATGAAAAGTCCCGTTTATCTAATTAACAAAACTCATCAAAAGGCTTTATTAAATTTTATAAAATACGAAAAAATAGATTTGGTAATATCATCTCATTTATTTCCATCACTTACTTTAACAGCAATTAATCAAAAAAATAAAGAAATACCTTTCATAACCGTAGCTACCGACTATGAACCTTGTCCTTTTATTGAAGAAACAAAATCCGATTATTTAATTATCCAAAAGGGGTTAGAAAATAGATTTATAGAAAAAAATATACCGGCAAATACCCTTATAAGTACGGGAATACCAATATCAACTAATTTTATTACATCCGCTAAAAATATCAAAAAAGCTTTAAATATTAATGAGAATGAAAAAGTTATATTAATTCTGTTAGGCAGCATGGGTTTTGGTAACATTAATAAACTTCTAGAAAAACTCCAAAATAAAAAATATCACATAATAGTGGTTTGTGGAACTAATGAAAAATTAAAAGCAGAAATTGAAAAAATAAATTACTCAAATATTACAGTTTTAGGATTTGTAAGCAACATAAATGACTTAATCTATTCTTCAGATATAGTTCTATCAAAACCAGGCGGACTTTCTACTACTGAAATTGCAACATTAAGAAAACCCCTTATTCATATTTATCCTATTCCTGGGATAGAAACTCATAATACAAACTTTTTTAAAGCACATAATATGAGTATTGTATGTCAAGATGATGAGGAAATCATAAGCACGATTAATAAACTGCTAAATAATGAAGATTTAAGAAATGAAATAATAAGCAATCAAAAAAAGTATATAAATGAAAATTCAGCAAAAGACTTAATTAATTTAATAAAATCAAAATTTCAAAAATAAGATATCTATGATATAATCAAAATTTGAGAGGAAATAAATATGGGAAAAGTAAATGAATATATAAAGAAAATGCTTCAGTATTTAAAGCATGAGATTAAAGAAGACAAAAATAAACCTTGGTTAAAATACTACAAAGACACTAACGAAAGTTTGGAATATTCTCAAAAGAGTATGTATGATGAGTTAAAATCTACTGCGTTAAAATATGAAAAAAGAACCGCACTTTTATACTATGGAAATAAAGTTTCATTTAGAGGATTATTACGCCGAATTGATAAAATAGCAACTTGCTTAAAACAATTTGACGTAGTAGAAAATGAATGTGTAACTATTTGTATGCCTAACACCCCAGAAAGCATTGCCTTAATTTATGCTATTAATAAAATTGGTGCAATTGCTAATATCATTCATCCCCTAAGTGCTCCTGATGACATTAAAAGAGCCTTAAAAGAAACTAACAGTGAAATCTTGTTTTGCGCAGATGTAGCCATACCAGCTGCAAGAGAAATAAAAGTTAAAAATTTTATTTTAGTGCCATGCAGTGCTAGCTTAAAAGGTGTAAAAAGATTTTTCTACAATGTTAAAGAATCCGGAAATTTAAAAACAGAAGGAAATATGATTTCATGGGAAGAATTTCTTTCATATAAATCTTTAGAGGATAACTACGTTAGTAGAACCGGCAAAGATCCAGCTGCTATTATTTATAGTGGTGGTACAACGGGTAAACCAAAGGGAATAATTTTATCAAATTTAAATTTTAATGCCATGGCCAAACAAACAATGACTGTTTGTGATGAAATAAAAGCAGGAAATTCTGTTTTAGCAGCTTTACCAATATTTCATGTATTTGGCCTAGCTTTATGCGTTCACACTTGTTTATGTGCAGGAATGACTGCAATCGTTTTACCTAAAATTAATACTAAAAAAATCAACAGCGAATTAAAAAAATATCATCCTAATGTTTATCCAGCCGTTCCTTCACTATTAAATATGTCACTAAAAGGAATGGACCCAGGCAAAAATGCTTTTAAAGACATTAAAGTAGTCGTAGTTGGCGGAGATTATTTACCTGAAAGCACTAAAATTGAATTTGAAAAATACTTAAGATTGCATGGAAGTAATGCTATCGTTAAAATTGGTTATGGTTTATCAGAGGCTTCAGGATTCGCTTGTGCGACCGCACTATTAGATGAAAAATACGTAAAAGACGGCACTTTGGGAATTCCCAATCCCGATATAATTATTAAAGCCTTTGAACCAAATACAGATATTGAAAAAGAGTATGGTGAAGTTGGTGAACTTTGCATAACTGGGCCTACAATATTTATGGGATATATTAACGAAGATGAAGAAACAAAAAATACATTAAGAAGACATGAAGATAATAAAATTTGGCTTCACACTGGAGATTTAGGTTATGTTGCCAAAGATGGACAAATCTACTATACCTCAAGATTAAAAAGAATGATAATAAGTAATGGTTACAACATTTATCCAATAGAGCTAGAAGAAATCATTCGTAAATGTCCACTTGTTGAAGATTGCATTGTAGTAGCTATTCCCCACAAAATCAAGAATCAAACCCCCAAAGCCGTTATAATTTTAAAGCCAGGAATAGAAGCAAACTTAAATGTTAGAACTGAAATTAAAAAATATTGCTTAGATAATATTGCAAAATATGCAATGCCAACTGAATTTGAATATCGCACAGACCTTCCTAAAACAGCAGTCGGTAAAGTAGCTTATCGTGACCTACAAAAAAATGGAGATAAAAATGAATCTAGAAAAAATAGCAAATCTAATTAAAAATCTAAGAAAAAAATCAGGACTAACTCAAAGTGAATTCGCTGAAAAGTACCACGTATCATACCAAGCAGTAAGCAAATGGGAAAATGCGAAAAGTATTCCGGACATAGCTATTTTAAAACAAATTTGTGAAGACTATAACATAAGTTTAGATACTTTAACAAAGCATAAAAAGAGCAATAAAACTGTTATCATAAGCGTCGCTCTTGTAATTTTAACAATTCTTGCTTCATTTATAATCCATCATTTCAAAAGCGAAGATTTTACATTTAAAACAATAACCTCTAATTGCTCAAATTTTAACATTTCGGGAAATATTGCTTATAATAAAAATAAGTCATTTCTTCATCTTTCAAATATAACTTACTGTGGTGGTGAAGATGAAAAAAATTATAAATTTATAAGTTGTACGCTGTACGAGAAAAAATCAAATGATCTTATTAAAAGTTTAGATGAAGTAACTTATGATAATAACAAATCTATAAAACTAGAGAAATTTTTAAAAGACATAGAATTTAGTTTAGATAACTTTTCAAAAGAATGTGCCACATACAATGACAGCTCGTTATTTTTAAAAATTAAAGCAGTAGACGAAAATAACAATGATATACTTTACGAAGTACCATTAAATTTAAAAGAGATATGTCCAAAATAAAAGAACTACGATTTTAAAAATGTAGCTCTTTTTATTTTAATTCTTTATTTCCATTTTTAGTTTTAATACTTGCAAAAAAATCATCAAATATCGGACCAAAAAATTCACCAATATTTGTATCTGCTTTAGTAACAAATTTATCTATAACACCGTTTTCATCTATAACTATTGTTGGAAATTTTTCACTATAAGCAGGATATGATTCCCACACAATTTCACGAGATTGTAAGCCGCCTAACAGCATTATAAAACAATGAATAACTGGTTCTACAACCTTTTCTTTATCTTCTTCAGCAGTAAGACTATCTAGAACTTTTAATAAATCTCCAGCATCCCAGTTAGCTAACTCTGCAGCAACTTTTTCATTACTACCCATAGTCATGTTTATTCTTTCAATTAAAAACTCTTTCAAATGCTTATCTATTGCTCTTTTCTTACCTTCTAAATCCATTTCATTATAGCCATCAGCAAATAATCTTTTGTTCATATAACCATAAATATCTTTATTTGGTATTACCATAAAAACCTCCTTAAAAGCAGTGGTATTATATCAAAATAAAAAAAATTTGTCAAAATATAAAAAAACTCTTGATTTAAATAAAAATATCATCTATAATTAAATACGTACTTGAGAAATTTGCCCATTTAGCTCAGTCGGTAGAGCGCACGGCTGTTAACCGTTAGGTCGTAGGTTCGAGTCCTACAATGGGCGCCATTAAGAAATATACCTCATAAAAGTGAGGTTTTTTTATGTCAATTTTTGAAATTTATAAGATTAAAATTTTACAACTTAACTTTACAAGATTATAAAGTAAAAATATTGTATTAAAATAAACTTCATGATATAATGCAAAATAGGAGAGTGTTATAGATGGAGAAAACAGAATTCAATTATAAATTATTTCCAAGCCTTGAAGCACAAGAAAAATTTTATAACATTTTAGCTAAGTTTTTAAATGCAAAAAATCAGCAAAGTGAAGAAAATTATAGAGAGGAATTAAGTGACCTTATAAGCAGTTGCGGTCAAACATTGACAAGTAATGGCGCAACTAATTATGTTGAAGAAATAATAAACCTAAATTCAGAAATTAATAGTGATGGCAAAACTGAAGAATCAGAAGAAATAGCTAGTAAAAAAGAGTCTCGTTTTAAATTAATGGAAGCATTATCTTCTATAATTTCAAAGTTAGAATCAAATCACGAAACTATGGTTGTAGGTGAAGATTTAGAAAGAGACTCAGCTAAAGCATTTAATCGTCAAGAAAAAATATTTTTACTAAGCAAAGTTAATCAAGAAGTTAGTGAAAAGTTTCCTAATCATTCTTCAGTAACTAATGCAGACATCAAAAATTCGTATCCATTTAAAGAACTTATAAGTATTTTAGGAATTACTCCAACTATTAAAGATGAAGATTTAGCAGAAGTTATTAAAATTACTGAGGCTCCTAAAGATATTTTAGAAGAAGTAAAAGGAGATACCTCAGAAGTTGTAGAAGAACCAGCTAAAGAGGAAGGAAGTCCTGTATTAAGCAATAATAGTTTTTTTGCAAGTGATAGCGAAATAGGCAAAGAATTAGCAAATTTAACAGAAAATGAAGATTTACCTGAAGTAAAAGACGAAGAAGTAACACCTTTAGAAGAAGCATCAGTAGACGCTATTAAATTAGATGAACCTAGTGAAGCGTTACCTGAAATGCCTTCTAAACTACCAAATATACCAGTTGAAGAAAATAAAGAGCAAAGCCCTACTGAATTACTTGACGATGATTCCTCTGTTTTAACATATACTATGCAAAGTAATGAACCATTAACGGCATTAACTAAAATTGCTTATGAAAGTGATCCATTATATGATCCAAACACAGCATACCTTACGCTTTATGAAAAAAATAAAGATATTATAGATAAGAGACTAGAAGAAAAAGGACTTACATTAGAAGCAGCAAAAGACCTAGAAGGAGTCCTTACTGGTTTAACATTAAAAATTCCAATAGCACTATCTAGTCAAAAAACAGAAGCAGAAGCTATAAAGAAAGTAGCGTAAAACATGTATTTTGCTAAAAATGAGATAATAGAGCTAGCTAACCATCAAAAATACTTAGTTACTGACTCAAAAGAAATAAATAATATTTACTATTACCAAATAAGTGATATTACCAATTTAAAAAATGATACATCTTATGTAACAGCAAAAATGAAAGACGGAAAAATCTATATTGATTATAATATAGATAGTGAAATACTTAATGAACTAAAGGCTTAAATAAGGCCTTTTTTTATGAATAAAATCTACAAAAAATAAGCTCTAAGTCCTTCAAAAAATGTATAAAATTTGACAATTACCCTCATTATATGGTAGAATTGAATTCGTTCGTCTGGGGAGGGGAACAAAAATGGAAAAAAATGTATCTTCACTGAAGATATTAAATATTATTATATGTTTATTACTACTTGTCGTATTTGCAATATTTACAGGAACTAAAAAAGTTGATGCTAAAAGTGAAGCATCAGGAGAATATCCCTCGCGTTTTACGCTAGGTTATCAGTTTAAAGAATTAAAATTTATTTATAAAGAGGCAACACCAAAAGAAGAAATTTTAGTTTATAATTTAGAGTATTATATAGAAAATAATTTAGATATCATCAAGTTTTATTCAAAAGTGTTTGACTATAATTTAGAAGATGTCCTAAACGATTTAAAAGAAAGAGAAAAGAATAACTCTACATTTATTAGTACAAATATTGGTTATTTAAAAAACGAAAAAGGCGAATTAAGAATATATGATAGTTTTGAATATGGACTAATAGAGTACTTTTATAATCTAATGAAAACTAAAACAATCAAAAGAAACATAAAATATAGACCATATGAAGGTAATTCATCTTATGTTGAAAAACTAATAATGCATTACTCTTCTATTTATTCCAATGTTGATCAAACTACACTTTTAAGTATTGGTGCCGCAGAAAGTGGATATTATAAAGTAAAATATATGCTAAGATCAAACAATATTTATGGTGGTATGAGCAGCAAAGGATTAATCAGACATAATAATATTGAATTAGGAGTACTATCTTATGTTAGAATGATGTCAAAGTATTATTATGGTAAAGGCTTAAATACACCAGAGTTAATCGGTAGAGTATATTGCCCAGTATTTGAAAATGGTACAAAAGTAGCAAGCAGTCATTGGCTTAATCTAGTAAGTACTGCAAAAAACAAGTACAATAAATATGATTTTAACATAACAATTAATGATATTATAAATAAAGAGGAACTTGCCTAAGCAGTTCTTTTTTTTCTTGTTCTGTGGTTCAAAATAATATATAATAAAATTGGTGATAAGAATGCGAAAAGATAAAACAAATTATTATTTAGATATTGCTAAAATAGTAAGTGAAAGAAGCACCTGTTTAAGAAGACACTATGGCTGTGTTATCGTTAAGAACGATGAAATAATAGCTACTGGTTATAATGGTGCCCCGAGAAAGAGAAAAAATTGTGAAGAATTAGGCTACTGCTATCGTGAAAAACTAAATATTCCAAGAGGAGAAAGATATGAGTTATGTAGAAGTGTACACGCAGAGCAAAATGCTATCATCTCAGCAGCACGTAAGGATTTAATCGGAGCAACCATCTTTATGTGTGGAACTAACGCATCAACAAAAGAAATAGAAGCTAACTCAACATCTTGTATGATGTGTAAAAGAGTAGTAATTAACGCAGGAATTAAAGAGGTAATAGTAAGAGAACCAGATAACAAGTATACAATATATGATGTTCAAAAATGGATTGATGATGATGATTCTCTAAATGGAAAGTTTGGGTACTGATGAAAAAAATTGAAGATTTTGATTTTTATAACAAAAAAGTAATATTAAGAGTAGACTTTAACGTTTCTATCAAGGATAGCAAAATAATAAGTAATGATAGAATTATTGCAGCAATGCCTACTATCAAATACTTAATTGAAAAACAAGCCAAAATAATTTTAATGTCTCATTTAGGTAAAATTAAAACAAAAGAAGATACTGAAAAGAACTCATTATACATTGTATATCAAGAACTTTGCAAGTTAATAGATACACCTGTATATTTCTCTAGTAGCACTCATGGAGATATTTTAGAAAGTAAAATAACTGCCCTTAAAAACGGCGAAATACTTCTAATGGAAAATACTAGATTTGAAGACCTTGAGGATAAAAAAGAAAGCAATTGTGATATGACACTTTCTAAATACTGGGCAAGTTTAGGAGATATATTTATTAATGATGCTTTTGGTTTATCACATCGTAAGCACGCATCTAATTATGGTATTACAAAATATATTCCAAGCGGTATAGGTTTTTTAATGCAAAAAGAATTAGAAGGCTTAGAACCAATAATAAATCCTATTCATCCATTTGTAGTAATTATGGGTGGTGCTAAGTTAGAAGATAAAATAGCACTAATTAAAAGTATCTTAACAAAGTGTGACAAATTGTTACTAACTGGCGGTATTGCTAATACATTTTTAAAGACAGAGTTTAATATTGGTAAATCACTATATAGTGAAGAAAGCGTTGAAGAAGTAAAAAAAATCCTCTCTATATATAAGGAAAGAATAATTCTTCCAAAAGATTGTGTAGTAGAGTCTATTGAAAAAATAAATCAAAAAAATGTAAATGAAATTGATCCTGAAGATATTATCTATGATATAGGTTCAAAAACAATTGAGAGTTTTAAAGAAGTAATTAATAATGCAAAAACAATATTTTTAAATGGCACAGCCGGAAAATATGAATTAGAGCATTTTGAAACGGGTACTAAAGCTGTTCTTGAATTAGTATCTAAGAGTAACGCTTATACTGTAATAGGCGGTGGCGATGCACTATCAAGCTCAGAATATTTTAATATTGATGGCTTTAGTTTTAAATCAACAGGTGGTGGTGCTACTTTAGACTATATTGCAAATGGAAAACTTAAATGCTTAGAAGATGAAAACACAAATAACTGAGATTTGTGTTTTTAATTTTTTTATAGTATAATGTAGGCAAGGAAGGTTTAGATGGAAAATTATGCAAAAGGGAAAGTGCTGACAGTGCACTGTTATAAGCATAACGGAAAAATCCATAGAACTTGGGATAAAACCACTATTTTAGATGAAACAAATGATTATTTAGTTTGTGGAAATAATAAGGTGAAAATAACAGAAGCAACAGGAAGAACTCATCGTACAAAAGAAACGGCAATTGTGTTTTTCTATAAAAAAAGATGGTTTCATGTAACCGCACAATTTAAAACCAATGGTTTATTTTATAAAGTAGATATAGCAAGCCCTTTTTTATTAGACGATGAAATCATTAAATATATTGATTATGATTTAGATGTGAAAATATTTCCCGATGGAAGCTTCAGAGTTTTAGACAGAAACGAATATAAATATCATAAAAGATTAATGAGGTACTCTGAAAAATTGGATACTATACTTCAAAAAGAATTAACAGACTTAATTAACATGATTAGAGCAGAAGTAGGACCGTTTAACAAAAAAACTGCCGAAAAGTACTACGAATTATATAAAAATATGTAGTAAGTACTAACAAAAAATGAGATTTTATAACAAAATTTCATTTTTTTTAATTTTTTTAAAAAAAATTGTTGCAATTTAAAAAAAAGAAGCATATAATACAGTGTATGCAAACGAGGAAAGCCCATTAAAAACGGCATAATTGTTTGTAAAAACATAAAAATATATTAAATTAAAAAAAAGTCGAAAAAAATAAAAAAAAGTGTTGACTTAATGAAAAAGATTTGATATATTACTAATGCACGAACGAAAAGGAGTGCAAAATGATCTTTGAAAACTAAGTAAAATGTCAATTTTGAGTAGTCAGATTAAACTTTGAAATAATTAATTTTTATTGAGAGTTTGATCCTGGCTCAGGATGAACGCTGGCGGCATGCCTAAG
>OIYV01000726.1_pt1 | contig 17461 bp, 14 predicted proteins | sample 1588251 | NCBI WGS metagenome assembly OIYV01 (sample SAMN03283282) | human gut metagenome | biome: human-associated habitat; material: feces | host: Homo sapiens | place: Peru | collected 2012
TTTCAAAAATTGTGTTACCAACATTAGCCATACATTCGTGAACTTCGATTTTTTTTACTTGCGCAAATGCAATTAAACCGAAGATTAAACCTAGAACTGAAACAGCAATACCAATTAATAGTAATGTGTGTCCTAGAGGATAATGTTTAGCAATTTCTGGAACGACTAAATCTGCTTCACTTGCGAATGCAGGAGCAGATACAAAGAACAATGAAAGCAATGATGCCATCAATGTTTTTTGTAAAGTAGATACTTTTTTCATTTTTTCTCCTTCACTAAAAAAATTAATCTTCCAAAATAATTCTCACATAAACATTTTTTTTTTCAACAAATTTACAATAAAAAAAATAAAAATCATCCAATCGGGTGAGAAGCTGAATTAGTGTACATTTTACATTATAAACTATTGTAAAATTTTTAGCAAAAACTATCAAAAAATATTTTTACGACTATTATATATAATATCAATTCACTAAATTAAAAAGTGTGTATAAAATGAATTTTAGAACCGTAGATGTACAAACAGCTAACATTCAACCGCAAAAGCAACCGGTTAATAACACAAAAGAGGGTAATAACAATCCGGTAGCACAGCCACAAGTGTCAAGTGATGACAAAAAAGGTTCTCAAGCTTTATCTAGCTACTTTAGAGGAAGCCAACTTGTTGCGTTTAAGGGTTTTTCATGTTCTAAAAGTGATTTTATAGTTAAAAAAGAAGAAGGTATTCCTTGCGCATGTTGCGGTCGTTTAATGATGACTAACAAAGGTGTTGAAAACTTTGAAAGAAATGCTAATGGGGCAACAGGCGAATATTTACAAAAACTTTTGAAAGCTAATATGGAATATTTCAGAGGCACAGAAAAAGCTGTTGCTAACTTTATATTAGAAACTTCTGAAAAAAATCCTAAATTATCTATGAGTGGTTTAATGAGCTACTATTCACCTAATGCAAAAGTTCTTTTGGAAAACGAACAAAAAAATGTTTTGGGTGAAGTTTCTAAAAAAGCTGAAGTTTTAGGCAAGGATAATGCAGTTCAAAAAGTTGTAGATCAAGCATTAAAAGATATTGATAACAGTACTGACAAAAAACATTTCGAAAGAATTCCATTCTTAGAAACTTTTGCTAAAACTGTTGATAAAATTGAAGATAAAAAATTAGCAGGTGAATTACTTGATACGGCTGTTAAATTACCAATGTCACAAAGTTCAATTGAAGCGTTTATTGTAAAATACGGCCATGGTGACAAGAGTGACAAACAAATTGCAAGAAGATTAGCTCAACCGGCAATTGCAACAGCAGAACATATTCACCCTGATACATTAGGCGGTCCGGACAATACCGCAAACTACATGTCAGAATGTGGAGATTGCAATTCTAAGCGTGGCCATATGCCATATTCAGAATGGATGAAGAATTATCCGAATATGCCTCGTAGTATTCAAAGAAATATTGACGAAGTTACTGAAAGAATTATTAACGGTAACTTAGGTGACAAATATGACGATTATCCTGTAGATTTACAAAAAGCTGTAGATAAAGAAACAGAAGGTGTCGTTAAATTAACAGTAAAAAATCCGGAAGAAATCGAAAAAGCCAGAGAAGAACGTGGTTTACCAAAACCGGAACCATATAAAAAGAAAAAATAAATTTTCGCAACAAAACTATACAATTAGATGATACAAAATTTGTTTTTGTATTATAATAAATACAGTAAAGATTAAAGGTCTCAATTTATTAAATAAACACAAATCAAAAAAACTTAAGAAGGTAAGGTAAGGTCTCACAAATGCAAGTTCAAAGAATTATGGCTGCTACTCCTATTTCAAAAGTAGCAAACGTTCAAAACAACAAACTAGACACAAAAGCACAAGAAGCAAGAGTTTCAAATCCATTTGATGAAAAAAATCAATCAAGAGCTTCTCAAATTGCAAGAAATTATTTCATGGGCGCTCAAATGGTTAACTTCACAGGTTTCCCATGCAGCACTTCTAATTTCAAAGTAAAAGAATTAGAAGACATGCCTTGTACTTGTTGCGGTCGTCCAATGATGACAAACAAACAAACTGATGAATTCGCACTTAGAGCTGGTAAAGCTTCAGGCGCTGAATTAAACCAAATTTTAGAAGACAACATGCCATATTTCAGAGCTGAAGAAAAAGCTATTGTTCACTACATTCAAAAACAAACTAAAGATATGCCTGATGCGACTTTGACAACAGCTATCTCTAGAACAAATGCTGATCCTGCTAAAATTTTAGCAGATGAACAAATTGATGTTTTAAGAAGAACAAGTGCTAAATCTAAAGAATTATTAGGCGAAAAGAATATCATTCAAAACTTATGTGATAGAGAGTTGGCTAAATCTTTCGGTGTTGGTGCTAAAGACAGAAGACCAAAATACACAGGTGGCGCAAGCAGAATGAACAGAACAGCTTTCTTAAGCCAAATCGTTGATGCTGAAGACAAAGGTGTTGCTCACAAAGATATTCACAAAATCTTAGATGTTGCAGTTCAATTACCTGAATCTGAAAAAATTATCGCTAAAATGTTAAGCGATTACGGTCATGGTGGTTCTGACGTAAGATTTGCAAAAAGATTAATTCAAAAAGCTGTAGTAACAGCTGAACATATTCATCCAAAATCTAAAGGTGGTCCAAACGCTACTAACAACTACATGGGTGAATGTCAAGAATGTAACGGTTCTCGTGGCAACATGTCTTATGATGAATGGATGAAGAGATACCCTAACATGCCTGATAACATTCAAGTTAATGCTGATGCTGTAACTGAAGAAATTATCAATGGTAAAATCGGTGGTAACTATGACGATTATCCTGTTGACTTAAAAGATGCTATCGAAAGAGAAACTAATGGTAAAGTTATCTTAACAGTTAAAAACCCTGAAGAAATCGACAAAGCTCGTGAAGAACGTGGCTTACCAAAACCAAAAGCAGATTTAAAAGAAAAAGCTAACGCTGCAGGTGGTTACCAAGGTTCATACAAAGGCAATGCCGAATTAGATGCCGCTATTGGTTCTAAAAGAGGTCAAAAATCAGAAAAATCTGAAAAGACTGAATCTACAGAAAAAACAAACAAACCTGGTAAAATGGGTAAATCTAAGAAAAAAGGTAAAAGACACGTTATGCGTGATTTTAGCGAATTAGCTCAAGCTCAACAACAAAAACAAGAAGCTCAAGCAGCTTAATTCAATGAATTAAATAATTTAAAAAGGGCGGTTTGCTGAAAGCAAACCGCCCTTTTAGTATTTTATATTTCTGTATTTTTATTTATGCTTTTCTAAGATAAGTCAAAGTTTTATCCCCGTATTTTTTTTGTTTAATCACTTCATATCCAGAAAAATCAACATCAGTCGTATGTTCAAGAATCACTATCTTACAATCGGGAAGAACCTCTAGAGATTTTTCATAAACTCCCGAATAATATGGCGGATCCATATAAATCACATCAAAATGCTCTTGCGGTATAACCTTTAAGCTATCGCCTTTTATAATATTTGGCTTAACTTTTAGAGCTTTGTAATTATTTAATAAAATATTATATACTTTCGGATTTTTTTCAATTGCAACAACATGTTCAAATCCTCTTGATAATGCTTCAAGCCCCATAATTCCGGAACCTGCAAACATATCTAAAAAACTTGCCCCTTCAAAATCAATTAAAGCTTGAAGAGTGTTAAATACTGCCATTCTAACTTTTGAAAGTGTCGGTCGTGTAATTGTTTCATCCGGTGCTGTTACTTTTTGACCTTTGAATTTTCCTGCTGTAATGTTCATTAAATATTTCCATTGATTGCGAAGTAAACATCTTTCAGACGTTTCTTACTGATATGTGTATATAATTGAGTTGTAGCAACGTCACTGTGCCCTAAAAGCTCTTGTACAACCCTTAAATCTGCACCATTTTCTAACAAATGAGTTGCGTAGGAGTGTCGAAGAGTGTGCGGTGAGATATTTTTATGGATTTTTTTACCACGCTCGTGAATAAAGCTATAAACTTCTTGTCGAGTAACGTTGTTACCTTTTTCATTAATTAAAAGCTGTTTTGTATCAAGACGAAATTTTTTAATCAAAAAATCTCTCTCCGGCAGATAATTTTTAATTGCATCTATTGCTTTTGAGCCAAGTGGTACAATTCGTTCTTTTGAACCTTTACCAAAGGCGGTTAAATATTTGGCAGAAAGGTCAAAATTATTTGTTCTAAGTCCGACAAGTTCTGAAACACGAAGTCCGCAACCGTAGAGGAGTTCTATGATTACCCTTTGCATTTTTGTAAGGTTATCACGTAAGAGTTCTTCAATTTCCGTAATTGTCATAACTTTTGGCAACTTTTGCGGTAATTTTGGGCGTTCTATAGTAAGAGTCGGATCAATTTTACAAAATTCATTTGCGCAAAGCCATTTGAAAAATCCTCTGATGGATGCAATTTTTCGCATTACACTTGTCGGATTGTATCCGTTTTCATGCAAATAGCGAATATATGAATTTATCCCCATTCTTGTAATAGAATTCAAATCTTCAACATTTGAATAGTCTAAAAACATAATTAAATCACGGCGATAGGCTTCTATTGTATTTTTTGCCAGTCCTCGTTCTAATTCAAGGTATTCCAAATATTCAGACAAAAGTTGCATGTCCATATTGTAATTATATATATTTATATAATTATATTTATGCTTTATTTAAAGTATCTTTTAAAATTTCTAGAAATCTTGTAAAGGCTTTACTTTTTACCTTGTTAGAAAAGATTGCCGAAATTGGTCTAGTTGGTAAAAATGGAGTAATTTTGACAAAATTTGTCAAACCATCTTGATTATTTTTTGCATATAATTCAGGAACAAAGGAAATTCCAAGACCTTGTTTTACAAGTTCGTGCGAAGTTTCAATGTTTCTACATTCAACAGAAATTTTTGGTTCAAATTTGCATTTTTTACACAACTCCCGAGCTAATTTGCCCAACATTTGTTCTTTTGAAAGCAATATAAAATCACAATCCTTCAAGTCCGATAAATTAATCTTCTCCCCCTTAGTTTTTAGATTTTTCGGAATGTCTAAATAAATTTCTTCTTCCTTTAATAATTCGCTACTATATGACACAACATCAGAATTTGAAACATCTAACAATAAATCTAATTCTTCTTTTTCGAGCATTTTGTGCAAAATCGGTGTCGGATATTCCTTTATAACAATAAATGAATGCGGAAACTCTTGTTTAAAATCTTTTATAACCTGTGGCAATATTGAAATACTGCGGTGAGATGCAACTCCGACAATAATTCTAATATCACTATTTGTAGAAATTTCTTCTAATTTCTCCATAATATCTTCTTGAGATGCTAAAGTTTTTTTAGCCCACGCAACATAAACTTCCCCAGCATAAGTCAATTTTAGAGGAGTAACATTCGTTTCAAACAGTTTTATTTTTAATTCTTGTTCAATATTTTTTATAGCCTGACTAAGTGAAGATTGAGAGACAAAAAGCCTTTTCGCCGCTTTTGTAATATTCAATTCTTCAGCAATAGTAACAACATATTTTAATTGATTTGTATTCATAACTTAATTATACCATAAGAAAAACTTATAATTATAATCAAAAATAAGTATTTTTATTTATAAAAGTTTTATTGTATAAAAAGATTGAAAATAAAGGAGATAAAAAATGAGTATTTTTGAAGCAGGTATGATGGTGTGTTTCGGCGCAAGTTGGCCAATCGCTGCTTATAAAACTTACAAAGCAAAATGTGTTGACGGAAAAAGTTTAAGATTTTCAAGTTTAATTCTTTTAGGATATGTTTTTGGTATTATTCATAAAATCTTGTATAGCCAAGATTTGGTAATAATTTTGTACATTTTAAATATGGCATTTCTTCTTTTAGATATCGGATTACATGTCAAATACAAGTACTTTGGAAAAGAAAAATCTAATTAGTGTCTTTATTTTATTTAGTAGAGTACATGTCATAACAATCTATTCGTTAATTCAATTTTAAATCTACTATTTGCACTCTTTTAAAGGGTGCATTTTTATTGTAAAAAATTTTAAATTTTGCGTTTTGATTTTCTGGTATTGTGGAATAAAAAGAATATATTAACTAAAAGTCAAAAGGATTTGGCTTGTTTAAAAATGGAGTTTTGCTTATGAGTGAAATTGGATATTACAACTATTACAACAATCCTCACCGCTATTCACCTGATACAGTTCAAGACCGCTATCAACAAATGGTAGATGCGTACAATTCTGATAAATTAAAAGCAAAAGACAGTTTTTCTAATCCATATTCAGATTTGAATATTTCAAGAAAAAATTTAGACGAAAAACTTGCAGATTGGGCAAGTACGGTTCGTTCTCAATGTAAGACAGAGCAAGAAGTTCATGAGTATTTAAGTAAAAAATACTTTGGTACATCTGATTTTGCATACACAAAAAAATGGGACGAACCTGAAAAATATGCAATGTTTAAAAACGACTACAATGCAATTTGTTATGGAACAATTGGTTGCGGAAATTTAGATGACCCAAGATTAAACTACTCTCCTGAAGATTGGGAAAGTTATGAAAAACAAAGCCAAATTGACAAACATAAGTCAATTAGTTTGAACATGCAAAATTTATTGAAAAATAACAATATTACGCTAAACGATGATGAGACACTTTTAATTTCTATAAATCCATACACTCGTGAAGTTGATTTATCAGGAATTGAAAACAATGATATTTTAGCCAAACTAAAAGGTTTATTAGAGCAAAACAACAATTCCTCAAACCTTTTATCCTATGTAAAAAATCAGATGACAGACCTTGATAGCAATTCTGTTGCAAAAATGCAGGCATATCGTCTAGTTATGAATTACACAGGGCTTGACCTTTCAAAAATGGAAACAAGAGAAGACGGAATGTATTACACTTCTAACGGAGTTGAGCTTTCTGAATACTTAAAAGAAAAATTAAAATATTGTAACGATGTACCTTTTGAATTCAGAGGTGCTGCGTTTGAATACACAATGCAGAACGTAAACAAAGTTGCACAATTAGGTTGGAACAACATTCCAGACTTAAATATTTCGATTGGCTACAACAATGCAAATGGCTTTATACCTTATGGCACAAGTTTTGAAGCATAAAAGATTAATCAACCGAGAAGATTTCTTTAATGTCATCAATTGTAAGCGATTTTGTAATATTTCTATCAACTGAAATTACGCTATCAACAAGGTTTCTCTTGATTGATTTAAGTTTTTGAATTTTTTCTTCAACCGTATTTTTAGTAATAATTCTATAAACAAATACTTTTTTAGTCTGTCCAATACGATAAGCACGGTCAGTTGCTTGGTCTTCAACAGCAGGGTTCCACCATGGATCATAGTGGATTACATAATCCGCACCTGTTAAGTTCAAACCTGTACCACCGGCTTTCAAACTGATTAAAAAGATTGGAATTGAAGTTGATGAGTTAAATCTTTCAACTGCGCCTTGACGGTCTTTTGTCTTACCTGTCAAATATTCGTAAGGAATTCCTGCTCTTTCGCACCAAGCCTTAATGATATCAAGCATATCAACAAATTGGCTGAATAATAGAACTCTATGACCTTCTGAAATAATTTGTTCAAGCATACCCTTCAAGTGCTCAAATTTACCTGATTGGATATCGCCTTTAACCATATCTTTGTCGTATAAACGAGGGTGACAACAAATTTGACGCAAGCGTAACAAGGCTGAGAAGATAGACATTCTGCTCTTTTCAAGACCGTTTTGCTCAATAGACTTGAATAATTCTTCTTTAGTGCTATCCAAAACTTCAAGATAGAAGTCTTTTTGTTCCGGAGTCATTTCGCAGTATGCAATATTTTCAACTTTATCCGGTAAATCCTTAGCTACGTCACGTTTCATACGACGTAAGATAAATGGATAAATTTGCATTTTCAAACGTTTTTCGACAGTCTTATCTTGACGTTCCATAATCGGATTTACATATCTGAAGTTAAATTCTGCGATATTGAATAAAAATCCAGGCATTAAGAAATCAAATACAGACCATAATTCTTCCAATCTGTTTTCAATTGGAGTACCTGAAAGTGCCAATCTATGGTCAGAATCTAACATTTTTACCGCTTGAGCTGTTTGGCTCATTGCGTTTTTAATATTTTGAGATTCATCTAAAACGACATATCTAAATTTAATATTTTTCAATTCTTCAATATCACGTCTAATCAACGCATAGCTTGTGATTACAATATCGTGTTCAGGGATTTTGTCAAACAAGCTCTTTCTATCTACTCCTGCAAGTTTTAAACAACTTAATTCAGGTGTGAATTTTTGAATTTCTGATTCCCAGTTAAATACAACAGAAGTTGGACATACTACCAATACAGGCATTGAGCCGTCTTCTTCCTTAGCTTTTTGAATTAAGCTCAAGGCTTGAAGAGTTTTACCAAGCCCCATATCATCTGCAAGAATACCATTTAAGCCGTATTTGTACATAAACCATAACCAGCTGAAACCTTTCATTTGGTATTCACGAAGCTCTGCGTTTACGCCTTTTGGTAAAGTTAAGTTTTCATCAGTTGAGAACGATGTAATTTGTGACCAGAATTTTTCAAAATCTTCGCTCAATACAAGTTCAAAACCTCTGTTTTTCAACTCTTGAACTAAGCCTGCACGGTAAGTTTTTACCATAAACTTGTTTTCGTCATTTCTGTAAGCATCAAATGAGTTAAAAGATCTCATCATCGCATAAATATCTTCCGCAGGATATTCAACAAAGCCTAAACTTCTTATACGGCTATATTTTTCGTTGTTTTGAATTGTTTCGTAAATTTCATCAAAGTTGATAATATCTTCGCCAACTTGTCCGTATAGTTGAATTTCAAAACTGTCTTTTGAATCTTCTGAAAAGTCGATTTTTGCACACATTTTGAAGGGTTCTTCAATAAGTTTAAAGAAACTGATATCATCTTTTTCTTCAAAAATCCAACCTTCACCTGCTTTGTTCATGTAATAGTTGTAAAAGTCAATTGCGTTTTCTTTTTCCATTGCCAAGTTGTTTGTTTGCATTGGAACGAATTTACAAGCCAAAAGCATTTGATATGCTGAAATTTCGTGTTGAATATTACGTTTAACCCAGTAAACCATATCGTCTTCTTTACGTTTTACTGTAACGTATGGAGTTTTGTCTGCTGTTTTTGAAAAAGGAACTCTCACACCGTCATATTCAAATTCCAAAGATGCTTTTAGTGACTGGTCATAATCGATACCTAAAGATACAATGTTCTTTGGTGGTCGCTGTTCTAAGAATAATTTGCTGATTGTTTCTGAAACTTCTACGTCAATTTGTTCTTGAAGTTTTGGAAGTTCTTCATAAATGAATTTTCCGCCTTCTGCATCTTTTAAGTCTGTAAATGTTGATTTCAATAAGTTTTGAGGGACAATATTCATTGAAACATTTGTAGGGAAAATTACGTTTTTATAACGTCCCCACTTAATTTGACGAGAAAAATAGCGAACCTCTTCAAAAGGAATGATATCATCCTTGTCAGGTCTGCGCCAGAAAAGTTCCAGCATAATGTTACCTGTAGGATTGCTGTTTACAGATAAAACTAAACGCCATTCCTTGTCAGTAAACTTAATTCTGTGTTTAGTCTTTTCGTCTAAAACTTCGTCTGCAACGGCAAGAAGCGGAAACATCGGAGCAAATTTAGGAATCGGAATATCATACCATCCTGCTTTTTTGTCTTGTCTTGCAGTTTTCAAAATTTGTTTGAAGATTTCGACTTCAACCAATTGAGAACGATTTAAAACAAAAGTCGAATCATTTTTTTGTGCTTCTACCAAACCTAATAAAATTGGTTCAATTGCTCTGACAACTTTGCCTGTAGTTCTTGACATTACAAGGATTGAGAAGAAGTTTGGTTTTCTCTTTGGATTAAAGTGGAAGATATAGTTACCTTTTGGAGGTTCCGGCATTGAAGTATCTTCATCGCTGTAATCTGGCTCGATACCGTATTTTGTTTCTAACCAATCGTCATAAGCATGTTCATCGATGGCTTTAATAGCAACAGCAACGGCATGTTTACACCATTCTTCTTTTAATGGGCAGTTGCAACGGGCTTCAACTTTGTTCTTTTTAAAAATTAAATCTGTATTATATGAATCTTGGAAACTACCTTTAACCTTACCTTTGTAGAAATTCTTTTCAGGATAAGATTCCAAAATCATATCTTTTGTGTAATATTCGTAACCACGACGCCAACTACCAGCCGTAGCATTTTCTTTTAAGAATTTAAAATTGAATTCAGGAACACTCATAAACTATTAGAGCTTATCTTTCTTTTACTTACTTAAGGGTGTAACAACGGTTTAAGTATAAAATACTATTACTCTTAAGACGACCGTAACTAAATTATTACACTAAAATGTTTTAATTGCAAGCATTTTCATTAAATTTATAACTTACTACCCACAGCTTTGTACAAACTAATGTAATCAACATAGCAGTTACCTGTTGTATTTGCTACTAATTGGTTTACAGAAAGCAAGTTTTCTTGCATTTGAATCATATCCAATTTTGAGATTACACCTTGCTTGTAGCGTTGTTGTGTATAGCCAAAATCTTGATTTTCTAATGCTAATTGTTTTTTATGCTTGTCTAATTTTTCGCTATCACGTTTAACTGAAATCAACGCATCGTTAACCTCTTGCAATGCTGTTAAATTAGTTTTGTGGTAACTTTCTAACGCTTTATCATATTGAACTTTTTTAAGTTTTAAGTTTGCAATACGGCTTCCGCCTGTAAATACCGGCAACATACCTGATGCAGCTACAGCGTAAATACCGTCAATAGGGTTGTTTACTCCGTGTAAAAACATTGCTAAACCTGAAATGTTAATTGATGGCAAAAATTCTTTTTTAGCAACTCTTACATCAATACCCATTTTTTCAAGCATTTTAATTGATTTTAAGTAATCAGGTCTGTCTGTAATGATTTCTGATGAAATACTTGTTGGAATAGTTTTTGAATATTTTATGTCAGACAATTTTGAAACTTTCAAATTTGCAACGTTTTCAGGACTTTCGCCAATTAGAACTGCTAATTGGTGCATTAAAATTTCTCTGTTTTTCTTATAATTAATTAAATCTGATGTGCCGTTTACGTAAGCTTTGTTTGCTTTTACGGTATCAGAAGTTGAAACTAGACCTTGTTTGTTGCTTTCTTGCATAATTTCATAAATTTCTTTTCTTAAAGAAACAATATTTTCTTGATATTTAATAACTTCATCCAATGTTACTAAGTTCATATAAACGCTACCAACGGCAGCCGCAATAGAAATGTATGCAGAGCGTTCGTCTAGTTGTGATGCTTCATATAATTTTTTAACGCTTTTTGTTTTATCTCTGTTTTTTAAGAAAATATCAGCTTCATAATTAATTAACATTGGAGTTGCGTAAGACCAATTTGAATTAAAATCTAAACCACTGCCAACTGTTGCAATTTTTGAATAAGCAGGAGAAAAACCCACTGTTGCGCTTGGAAGTTCATTTGCAAATTGAAGTTTTACATTTTGATAGTATTCGTCAACATTCAATGTTGCCATTTTTAAATCATAATTGTTTTTAATAGCTAAATTAATATAATTGTCTAGATTTTTGTCATTAAAACTTTTCCAAAAGTCCATATTAACATAGCCGTATTTGTAATCATCATTATATTTTTTATTACGTTTAACTCTGTGTTTAAGCATTTTCTCTTGTTTTTTAAGAACTTTTGTATCTTGTTGAGCCTTTGTATCTTGAATGGCAAACGCCGGCAAAATGCTCATGTTTATAAAACTTACTAATATTAATGTCGAAAATAATTTATTCAATTTCATGTTACTTCCTCACATACTTGACAAAATTTATAATGATATGATAACATATTTTTGTTACAAATGCAACATGTTTTTTTTGTAACAGACAAAAGGGGAAGAAAATATGAAACCAACAATGCTGGAACCAAATACGGATTTTACGCAATCAGTATTTTACAAGATAAGTCAATTAGCTATTTATACAGAGAAATTGGCGCAAAATTTCTTTGAAATTAGAAACGTTGATATTACGAATGACGAATTTTGTGCGCTTAATTTAATTTTAAATTATCCAAATATTTGCCAAAGAGATTTAGCAAAATTACTTTTGAGAGATAGAGTTAGAACAGGTAGAATTCTGAACTCTTTAGAAGATAAAGGTTTTGTAAAAAGAACTAACACAACAAAAAACAATCGTCTTGTAAGACTTGTTTCTATTACAAAGTCAGGCGAAAAGTTCTATAAAGAACAGTTCTATATCATGAATAAAATTATGGAGAAATTATTAGAAAAATTTCCTGAAGAAAAAATGGTTGAACTAAAAGGTTCTTTAGAAAAACTGGAAAAATCAATGGCTGAACTTGTTGAATTTAATATATAGGAGAAAATATAATGGAAGACAGCAAAGAAAAAGAAATAAAAAAAACATTGAACAAAAGTCTAAAACGTTCAATTATAATTTCAGCAGTGCTTGTTTTGGCATTAGTTGTAACAGGTTTTATTGTTTATAACTTGCAATTTCAATCAACTGATGATGCTTATGTAGAGAACCATACAGTCCAAGTTGCACCAAAAGTTTCAGGTCATATTGTACAAGTTTTGGTTACAGACAACCAAAAAGTTAAAAAAGGTGATTTGGTTGCTGTAATTGATAATACAGATTATAAAGTTGCACTTGATAAAGCTTCCGCACTTTATGAAAAAGCATTAGCAAGTCAAAAAGTTGCCAAAGCAAATTTTAACGCAACACAAATTGAAATTAAAAATGCAAAAGCCGACTTAGACAGATACCAAAACTTATACAAAACAGGTGCTGTTTCAAAGCAACAACTTGATATGGTTCAAACAAAATACGAAACAACTCAAGCGAGATTGGTAAATGCAGATGAAAATGTTATGTCAGAAGCTCAAAACAAAGTTGCTGATGCTGACATTAAATCTTTAAAAGCTGCAAAAGATCAAGCTCAATTGAACTTATCTTATACAAAAATTTATGCACCTCAAGACGGTACAGTTTCAAACAAAAGAGTTGAAGTCGGTACATACGTTCAAGTGGGTACACCTCTATTTGTAATCGTTCCAAACGATGTCTGGGTTGTTGCAAACTTTAAAGAAAACCAAGTTGGTTTAATGAGAGCAGGGCAACCTGTAGACATCAAAATTGATGCTTATCCAAACAAAGTTTTTAAAGGTAAAGTAGACTCTATTCAAAGAGCATCAGGTGCAAAAGCCAGTTTATTTCCACCTGAAAACGCTGTAGGTAGTTTCGTTAAAATCGTACAAAGAATCCCTGTAAAAATTGTTTTTGACGAAGAAATTAACCAAGACAAATACAATATCGTTCCAGGCATGAGCGTAGTTCCAAAAGTAAAGGTTAAAAATAATAAATAATGACTAGCGAAGTAACAGAAAATACAGAAGAATGGAAACCTTCCAAAGGTCCTTGGATTATTGCAATTCCAACCATTTTTGCAGCGTTTATGTTCGTTTTGGACGAAACAATCGCAAATGTTGCCCTACCTCACATGGCCGGTACCTTTTCTGTTAGCCGTCAAGAATCTACTTGGATTTTAACAAGTTACATCGTAGCCAGCGGTATTATGATTACTGCCGTTGACTGGTTTTGTAAGCTTATGGGAAGAAAAAATTTCTTCATCATGAGTATATGTATATTCACTATTTCATCATTCCTATGCGGGGTAGCAAACTCAATCGAAATGATTATCTTTGCAAGAATTATGCAAGGTATCGGCGGTGGCGGTTTGCTACCTGTTTCTCAAGCAGTATTGTTGGAAGGATTTCCAAAAGACCAACGTGGTAAAGCGATGGCATCCTTCGGATTGGTAGTTGTTGTTGCACCTATCATTGGACCTGTTATTGGCGGTTGGATTACAGACTGTTGGACTTGGCCTTGGATTTTCTTTATTAACGTTCCTATCGGGATTTTAACCGTATATTTGACTACAATATTTTTGGAAGATCCGCCTTACGCAAGAAAACAAGAGAATGTTTATTTTGACAAAATCGGTTTTATGTTCTTGACTGCGTGGTTGATTTCAATGCAAGTTATTTTTGATAAAGGTAACGATGCGGACTGGTTTAATGCCGCTTGGATTTGTAAATTAACTGCATTCAGCGCATTCTGTTTTATTGCTTTTGTTGTGTCACAAATTAAGCAAGAAAAACCGCTTGTTGACATGAGCGTTTTTAAAGATAAAAACTACACTATCGGTACACTTATTCAAGTAATCATTATGGGTGTAATGATGGGTTCTATGATGTTATTACCTCAATTCTTACAATCCTTGATGGGCTATAGTGCATTTGATAGTGGGTTAGCGATTATGCCTCGTGGTTGCGGAGCAATGACCGGTGTAATTCTTTACGGTATCTTGGCAAACAAAGTTGATGAGCGTGTTTCAGTAGCTTTTGGATTGTTTTTAATCGGTATTGCAGGTATATTCTTTGGTTTCTTAAACTTGGATATTGCAACAATTAATATTGGGCTACCAAACTACATTTACGGTTTTGGTATGACTTTGGCAATGATTCCGATTATTGCACTTTCTGTAGTGACACTTAAAAATAGCCAAATGACAAACGCAACAGGTATTCAAAATATGCTGAAAAATATAGGTGGCGCGGTTGGTACATCAGTTGCAACGACTCTTGTTTCAAGATTTTCCCAAATTCATCAAGCGTATATGGTTGACCACTTGAACCCTTTAAATCCAGTTTATACAGAGCGTTTAATGTCAACGGCTGGGGCTTTAGCACAATATACTCAGTATAATGTTGCACATTATATGGCTGAATATTCGCTTTATGGTTCAATGGTAAAACAGGCAAGCCTTTGGGGATTTATGGAAGCGTTTAGAATTTGTGGTGTTTTGGCTATCATAATCATTCCTCTGCTTTTATTGTTGAAAAAGATTAAATAAATCTGATTTGTAAATTCAATTTTATAAAATATTGTCCATTTTCTTCAAAAATTTTGCCAAATTCATATCTGCTTGTACTAGGGGTCTCAAACTTAGTGTTTTTAAAGATGTAATCTTGAAATTCATTGTGGTTATATATGTGATAACAAAAAATTTCTCCATCTTCTTTAACAATGATGTATCCCCCAGTTGCCTGAAAATTTCCAGTCCAATGATGTGCTGGTGTCATACCTAAGGCAACATCTGTTAAGAAATTTTTCACTTTGTATTCATAATATTTATGAGGCATTTTCATATTTAAGTCGCAGGGGTTAATTTTTTCTATTATTGGTGTTAATTCAGAAAATAATTTACCGTTGCCTGTGTAATATTGTTTTAAATATGTAGCAATTATTTGTGGAAATTGAATATCTATCATTTGTAAGTTTGATTTAAAAGTATTATTATCCATATCTTTATAATCAATTATGCAATTCAATTCTTTTAATTTTAGTAATCTATCTTTTATTTTTGAAGATGAATTTATATTGTTAATTTTTTCAATCTGTTCTTTTGTTAATTTGCCTAAAATTTTATATTTAAAATTTGTAGTTTTACCAGCATTTAAAAGAGTTGAGGGACTACCAAGTCTTGATTTTATGCTAAAACCAAAAGAGGTATCTGTATATGTTTTACAGTCGTGTAAAACAATATTAATATCGGATTTATCTTTCGAGTCGGCTTTCACTTTGTTACATTTTATCAATTGCATAAAAGTTTCTATTTCGGAAATCTCAAAAGTTGTTTCTTTAGAATTTTTTATGGCATTTAATAAAATATTTGCTTTTTGTTGAAATTCCATTATTGGTAACGATAATATTTGGCTACCATTTTGGTCAAGAATGTTAATATTTGACTTGTTGTTTTGGTATGTTTTCTTTATATTGTTTTCATTTCTTATTATTGCGATTAATGGGTAATATAACTCTGTAATTTTATTTAAATTTGAATCAGCAGCAAAAATTCCGCCATCACCTAATAATTTTAAAAAGACGTATAATTCGCTCCACTCTCCTTTATTTTGTTTAAACATTTTTATCCTTTATTAATTTAATTAGATTATTTGCTGTTGCTTGAATTGCTGGAATAGCAACAGAATTACCAAACTGCTTGTAAGCTCTTACATCAGAAACTTCAATTTTAAATTTGTCTGGAAAACCTTGCAATCTCGCCCATTCTCTTGGTGTTAATTTTCTAATACCTTGTCTATTAATTTCACCTTGTATGTGGGTAACTGGAGTAAAATCTTTAAGTCTTGTGTCAATAATAAGATTTCTTTCTCTACCCATTCCTCCTGTAACTAAAGTGTTAGATATTCCATTGATATCCTTTATTTCATAACCAAAGCCATTACCTTTTTGTAAGTTTCTTTGTTTATGGTTTTGAAGGCATTCCAAGTATTTAGTTGATAGATAATATTTAGAAGAAACAGTATCTTTTTCTAAAATATCCTTAATACAAACTTTTTTATTTGTTGCTTTTGGGTATTGAAAATCTTCTTCTTTTATATTTAAGTCCGCTCTAAAACCAATAATAAAAATTCTTTCTCTATTTTGAGGAACTCCAAAATCTTTTGCATTGATGATTTTTGGTTCAGGCACTATATATTTTAAATCGTTTCTTAAAACATTTAAGATAGTGTTTAATGTTTTTCCGCGTTTGTGATTTACTAAACCTTTTACATTTTCCAAAAAGAAGGCTTTTGGCTTTTTTTCTTTAATTATTCTAGCTACATCAAAAAAAAGAGTTCCTCTAGTATCATTAAAGCCTCCTCTCTTTCCCGCAATAGAAAATGCTTGGCAAGGAAAGCCTCCAATTAGAATATCGTGTTCTGGTATATTTTTTTCGTCTATTTTGGTTATATCTCCGTATGGAATATCCCCGAAATTTAAGGTATATGTCTTTTTCGCATATTCATCTATTTCTGAGCTAAAAATACATTTTCCTCCCAAATTTTGGAATGCAATTCTCATTCCTCCAATGCCAGCAAAAAGGTCAATAAATGTAAATGTAGTATTTTCTTGTGCTGGAAATGGTACTGCTGAAATAATTTTTGCAATATTTTTAACATATAAGTTTGGATTATCTATTACAGATAAACTCTTATTTTTTTCTGTTGATAAGCAATCTAACATAAAATATTCTCTTATTTAGTAGTATTTCATTATTGTATCATAATTATATAAATATAGAGTAAAATGTAATATCAAGTTACAATAATTAGTTTTGTGGTTATTCTTTGTAAAGCAATTCGCTCGCGGAAACGATTTTATCGTTTCCGCGTATTTTTAGGTATATTTTTATTTTTTAAACATTTTATTAATTATGTCTTGATATTTTTCAAAGATAACATTACGTTTAACTTTTGCTGTGTGGCTTAAAAGTCCGTTATCCATACT
>OIYV01000730.1_pt1 | contig 17374 bp, 16 predicted proteins | sample 1588251 | NCBI WGS metagenome assembly OIYV01 (sample SAMN03283282) | human gut metagenome | biome: human-associated habitat; material: feces | host: Homo sapiens | place: Peru | collected 2012
ATTATAAAGCCTATAATTTAAGTGAATAGATCTTAAGTAGGAAGAAAGGAGGAAAAATGTTAGGAAATATACTATCATTCATTGCAAGTCATATTAGTTCTACTTTTTGTGTAACTGTTATAACTGATGAACCAGAATGTCCAAAATCATTAATTAAATAAAAACGCAAAATCATAAGTCATTTTAAAAACTTTATAAAAAACCGTTATTTATGCCTAACGGTTTTTTTCTACTTTTATAATTGTTCTAAATATATTTTCTATAATTAATCTTTTTACGGTTATTGATTTACTTAAATTTTCAATATAGTTTAGCCCTATTCCACTATTTCTGTTTTTTGTACTGTAATTCTTTTCACCGAGTCTGTCTATATCCAATTTATTCTTAAATGTATTAGTTATTTCTATTATATAGTATGATTCTTGGTGATTTATATCCATGCTAATTAATTTTTTGTCGGTTTCTTCACAAGCCTCTATTGCGTTGTCTAAACAGATTGCAACTATTTCACATGTGTCTAAGTATGTTTGTGTTGTTTCATCTAATTCATTATCTTTTAATTTATTATCTACCATAAATTTAATATTTTTAGTTTCTGCGTATTGCATTTTCAAAAATATAATTCCTTGTAATCCTGATGGTATACCGTATATTTTGTTAACCCATGTTTCATCGTCTGTATATTTTTTATACATTTTATTTATAACTGCGTCTTTTTCTTTAGAACATTTTATTAGGTATAAATCATTTTTTAAGTTATGTTTTAAAGTTCGATAATTATCGGACATTTTTTCATAGTTTTCTAAGTAACCATTTAAATATTTATTCTTAATATTTAGTAGTTTGTTATTATAAATTTCTTTATAAAACAATATTGAGAAATACATCATAAAAAATATCATCAGGAGAATAGTAATATAATATTTATAATCTAAATAATTAGTACAATATAATCCATTAAATATCGCGATAACAATAATCATTGTATAAATAAATAGTAATAGCTTCTTCTTCGTATACATTACATTTATAATACTTTTTACTATTAATAGTAATTTTTTAATTGAAAAGATCGAGTAATATAAATAAGAAAAAATTATTGTTATAATTAATTTGGGTAAAAAATGAAGGTTTAATTCAAATATATTTTTAGAAACAAACGACATAACAATCGATAATACTGGGTCTAAAATAAATGCTACCAATGCAATAATACTATCTATACAACAGGTTTTATACCATTTTTCACGAAAAATGCTTTTTAATAAAATCAAAATAATTATGCAGCTTATAACTGACGCTAAAGTTACAGAGCTGTTATTTAAATTATTGAAAGTTACTAGCATTGATGCTATTAGTGTATGAATATAATCTTTGAATAATAGTTTATGATTTATATTAGATATTTTTTTATAAACTAAAATATAAACGTAGATATTTAAAAATGCACATAACGTAATATATATGAATGTCATATTAAATATTTCACTCATTATTTTTGATATCTCCTTTTTGAGTTCTGTAATTTTTTGAACATAAATTTACTTTTTCACCTGATGATAGTGTAAATGAACCTTCACTCCAATTATATTCTTGAACATAATCTGTATTTACTATACAAGCTCTATGGACTTGTTTAAATCTATCATCTAATTTAGAAAGTGCTTCTGTTATTGATAATGAGGTGGAAAATTTGTTATTCTTAGTTACTATGATTATTTTTCTTTCAGCGGTTTCTCTATAAATGTAGTAGATATCTTTTAAATATATCTGTAAATCTGAACTTTTGGTAAAATAAAAGAACTTCTTTTTATCAAAGCCCTTATTTATTATTAACGTTAATTTTTCGGTTAAAGTTTCGTCTAATTTATGAAACTTTTTAATAAAATAGAAGACTTTGTATAATGTCTGGAAAACATCATCAAACATTCTATCGTGACTAGTTATAAAAATTATTTCACTGTCCCAATCTGTTTCCCTAATTTCTTTTGCAATATCCAATCCTGATTCATGGCCTTTCAGTTGAATATCCAAAATGTAAATCTTAAAGAACGTGTCAGTGCATATAAAATTTTTCAGTTTTTCGCTGTACCCATCAAATTGTACAATCTCATATTTTTCGTCGTTTTTAATCATAATTTTGTTGATGATATTAATATATCTATCTCGATATTCTTTTTCATCATCTACTATAACAAACTTTATCATATATATTTCCTTTTCCGTGCTTATAGCCCGTATCCATAACTAATTATACTACAAAAAAAGAAAACTTAAATAGATTTTGAACTTTTTCTTCTTTTTTTAGTTTTTATTTTGTTTTTTCTCACTAGCAGTAGAATAATTAGTAGAAATAATAAAGTTAATATAGAAAAAATAATTTTTAAGATGAATGTTAATATTAAATAAATTGTGTATAAGTTGTTAATTTCTTTGGCTTCCTGGCTTTTATTTTTAATGTCATTATAGTTTTCAAGGAACGTTTTACTTTTATTCATCCATTTTCTCATTAAAAACATATTATCTTTGTTATAACGATTTTTGTATCTGTTAATAAGTTTTGTTGTTTCAGCATTTACTTCATATAGTGATGGCTCAGCTGACTTGTTTTCTGTCATGTTTAATTTTTCTAGTGATGCGGCGATGCTTAATAGTTTAGTATCCTTTCCTGTTTTAGTCATTATTTCAAGTCCATAAGGAAGATTGTCATTATCGTATCCCATAGGTATGGTTATTGCTGGGTAATTGATAGTTGATGAAGCGTGGGCTGATAAATTTATTAGTCCGCTTGTTCCTATTTTTAGTAATTTATTTTTTGATGATGGATACATAATGATGTCTATGTCGTTTTCGTTATAAAAGTTTCCGATATATTGTGAATAACTATATTTTATGTTATTTTTTTCATCTAATGTTTTGGTTGTATTACATTCACTGTTGTAGTTTTCTAGTGATTTATCTTTTTCAGCAAGTTCACTAAAAGTTTTTATTGTTCCGGTGTGATTACTTATATATTTGTCAAATGAATCACAAAAGAGATAACCACTATATGATTTTGCGACTTCATTGTCTTTAGAGATTGTGTAATAATCATCTATGTAAATGATTTTAGCGCCGGCTTTTTCAATTTTTTCTATGGCCGATAATATTAACTTTTTTACTTCTTCATTTATAAGCTTATTTTCGGGAAGGGTATTGGAGTCATCACCTTCTATAAAACTTTTTGGAACACCTATTTTTAAATTTGTTAAATCGTATTCTTCTTCGTTTATTTTATTTTCATCCGTCATTATATTAGTCAAGATTATAGCATCTTTGACATTCTTGGTAATTGTTCCGATAGTGTCTCTTTCTGGGTCATACGGAACTACGCCGTCAGTGCTAATTAAACCCAAAGTTGGTCTATAACCGACTAGGCTGTTTGCTGATGCTGGAAGTCTAACCGATGAATTTGTATCGGTGCCTAGGGCTGCAACTGCAAAGTTTAAAGCTACGCTTACAACTGAGCCCCCACTTGAACCATAAGAAGAATACTTTATATTATAAGCATTTTTTACGGTACCAAAGTCACTTGTTGATGAACTGGCATAAAATGCGTATTTACTCATGTTTGATTTAGCTATAATTATTGCGCCGGCGTCTTTTAACTTCTTTATAGCTTCAGCATCTTTTATTGGATAATTATCAGATAAGTTTTTTGAGCCGTCAGTTGTTGGCATATTTAAAGCGTCTATATTATCTTTTACAATTATTGGTATACCATGAAGAATTGAATGCACGTTACCATTTGCTCGTTCTTCATCTAATTTTTGAGCCTCGCTTATGGCATTATCGTTTACTGTAATTAAAGCATTGTATTTATCATTGTATTTTTCAATTCTTTCTAAGTAAATTTTTATTAAATTCTCACTGGTGATAATTTTTTTGTCTAAAGCATCACTAATTGCTGTTATGTCCATGTTTGTTATATCTATTGGAGCTTCAGTTAGTGCAAAAACGTTTAAATGAAACAGTGCTAAAAAGAGGATAAAAATTTTTTTATACATTTCTAGCCTCTCTTTTTAAGTCTCGTTCCTTAATTGTTTGCCTTTTGTCATAAGTGTGTTTTCCTTTACATACACCTAAAAGCACTTTAGCATGATTATTTTTTAAATACACTTCTAATGGAATTAAAGTATAACCTTGTTTGTTAATATCATCGTTTAAATGTTTAATTTCTATTTTGTGTAAAAGTAGTTTTCTTGTTCTTCTTTCGTCATGATTAAAGCGGTTGCCTTCATCATATTTAGCAATGTACATATTTATTAAATACACTTCATTATTTTTGATTTTAGCGTAGGCATCTTTAATGTCTGCACTGCCTTTTCTTAGTGATTTTATTTCGGTCCCTTTTAAGGCAATACCTGCTTCTATTTCTTTTTCAATAAAATAATTAAATCTCGCTTTGCGGTTTTTGATTTCCATTTTGGTCACTCTCCAATACTATAAAATCAATAGTTCTTGCTTCTTTACTAGCACCTACTACTTTTACTCTTACAGGAGCCCCTAAGCGATACATTTTTTTAGTTTTTTGTCCTACTAGAGCCATTAATTCTTCTATGTATGAGTAGTAATCACCTTCTAAGGTATTTGCGTGAACTAGTCCTTCTATCATATTATCAATTTCAACGAAGAATCCAAAATTTGTAACACCGCTGATATGGCCCTCATATACTTCACCGATGTGATCTTCCATGTATTCAGCCATTTTCATGTCATCTACTTCTCTTTCGGCTTCTACTGCTGCTTGTTCTCTTGTACTACAATTTTCGGCTAATTCTGGTAAGATGCTTTCATAGTAATTAATAGTTTCAGTGTTTATTTTATTTTCAAAAATGAATGTGTGTAACAAACGATGAACTGTTAGGTCAGGGTACCTTCTAATAGGACTGGTAAAATGTGTATAACATTTGCTTCCAAGTCCAAAGTGGCCAATATTTTCTGCTGAGTAAACAGCTTTTTGCATACATCTTAAAAGTAGTGATGAAAAGATTGGGAATTCTTTTGTTCCTTTTAACTGATTAAGAATTTTTTGCATGCTTGTTGGGTTAACGCTGTGGAAGTTTCCAACTAATTTGTACCCGCATAATGAAACTAAATGGATAAAATTTTCTACTTTTTCTGGTTTTGGTGTTCCGTGAACACGATAAATTGCTGGAAGATCCATGTTATATAAATGTGATGCTACTGTTTCATTGGCAGCAATCATAAAGTCTTCTATTAATTTTTCACCGTTTTCTCTATCATATACTTTAACGTCTATGCATTTACCAGTTTCATCACAGATGATTTTTGGCTCGTCTATGGAAAAGTCTATGTAGCCTCTTCTTTCTTTATTTTTTCTTAATATAGCAGAAAGTTTGTTCATAAGTTCTAGTTTTTCCACAAAAGGGGCGTACTCTTCGTCATATTTATTTCTCATTATGACATCATTTACTTTTTTGTAAGTCATTTTTTTAGCAGATTTGATGTAACTTGGAAAAATGTCATAGTTTACTACATTGCCTTCACTGTTTATTTGCATAACGCAGGAAATTGTTAGTCTTATAACGCCTTCATTTAAAGAGCAAATGCCATTTGATAATTTATGAGGTAACATAGGAATAACACTGTAAGCTAGGTATGAACTTGTTCCTCTTTGATATGCGTCTTTGTCTAGTGGACTATTTTTAGTTACATAATGACTGACATCCGCTATATGAACGCCTAGAGTGTATAAATCGTTTTGATAATCTATACTTATGGCATCATCTATGTCTTTTGTATCATCGCCATCTATTGTAAAGATTGTTTCATTTGTTAGGTCTCTGCGGCCTTTTAAGTCTTTTGGGTCAACTTCATTTGGAATTTCACTTGTTTGGTTGACAGCTTCCTTACTAAAGTCATCAAAAAAGCCATATTTGTAAGCAACTGTTTTAATATCTATTCCAGGGTCATCTTTATGACCAATAATATCTACAACTTTACCAATATAATGATTTGGAGATAATTCTTTTACTAGATTTACTACTATTTTTGAACCTTCTACACAATTACTAGTAGTGTGAGAGTCTAATTCTATAAATATTTTTAATTTGTCATTGTCTAGTTTTAAAATTTCTTTGTTATCCTTTATCTGATATTCACCAATTAAATTTTTAGTGTTTCTATTAAGAATTTTAATGACTCTTCCTTCGTCTTTTCCTTTATATTTAATAACCTCTACTAGAACTTCATCACCATCAACTGCATTATTTAAATTTTTGTAATCAATATATAAATCGTCACCTTCTAGTAACAAAAAACCATTACCACTACGATTAATACTGATTTTGCCAGTTTTTAAATATTCACAGTTTTTTAAATATAGGTATTTGCCTTTCTTAGTTAAGTAGATTTCGTTTTCTTTAATTAACTCATCTAAAGTTTTTTGAAGTGTTTTTAATTCTTCAGCTGTGTGTAAGTTCAATAGATCGTTAATTTGAATTAAAGTTAAAGCATCATGTTCTTTTTTTAGTTTATCAATAAGTTCTTGTTTCATAACAATCCTCCATTTTTATTTTAACATAATTATTCTTTTAAAAAAATAAAAAGCACCAATTTGGCACTTTATTAACTTATATAAATTATAAATGATATTACAAAGAATGCTAATCCTAATACTAAAGTTAAGCGGCTTATTAGTAGTTCTGAGCCTCTTTCTTTTTGATTAGAAAATAATTCAGTATTTCCTCCTGAAATTATTTGGCTAGCATCACTTGCTTTATTACTTTGTAACAATACAATTGCAATAAGTAATACTGATATAATTAATAATATAGTTTCCATAAAATCACCTGACAAGTAAGATACTAGCATAATTATTGAGATTTTGCAAGGCTACTTGTTAATTTTTTCTTCAATTCTAAGCAATTCATTATATTTGCAAATACGTTCTCCACGACTCATTGAACCGGTTTTGATGTATTTAGCGTCTAATCCTACTGCTAACTCTGCAATAAAGGTATCCTCGGTTTCGCCGCTTCTATGAGATATAATTGTGTGATAATTGTTTGCTTTTGCTAATTTTACAGTTTCTAAGGTTTCGGTAATAGTGCCAATTTGATTAGCTTTGATAATAATTGCATTACCTGCTTTTAAATCTATACCTTTTTGAAGATAAATTTTATTTGTAACAAAGAAGTCATCACCTACAATCATTATTTTATTACCAACCAGATTAGTGAATTTTGTTAGTGATTCCCAGTCGTTTTCATAAAATGGATCTTCAATACTAACTATTGGGTATGTTTCTAATAATTCATTATAGTATGAAATTAATTCGTCACTAGTAATGTCTTTGCCATCTAATTTATAGGTATTAGTTTCTTCGTTATAAAATTCACTTGCTGCAACATCTAGCGCAATACCGATGTCTTTGCCTGGAATATAATTTGAATCAGTTATTGCCTTTGCAATGAAATCTAGAGCTTCTTTATTATTTTTTAAGTTTGGGGCAAAGCCGCCCTCATCGCCTACACCCACTGCATAGTTAGCGCTTGTTAGTAATTTTTTTAAAGTGTGAAATATTTCTGATGCGGCTCTAATTCTTTCTTTCATTGTTTCTTGATGAGGCACAATCATAAATTCTTGTATATCTAAGTTATTTACAGCATGTGCTCCACCATTAATTATATTTACCATTGGCACTGGCATGCTAACTTGTCCATCGCTTACGTATTCATAAAGTTCCTTATTATTTAAAAGGGCTTCGCATTTTAGGCAAGCTAGCGAAACAGCAAGGGTAGCATTTGCTCCTAAATTGATTTTATTTGGGGTGTTATCTAATTTTAAAAGTATTTCGTCTACTACTTTAACGTTTGCCTCTATACCAATTAATTTAGGTTTGATTATTTCATTAATGTTATTTACTGCTTTTAAAACTCCTTTTCCTTGATATCTATTACTATCTTTGTCTCTTAGTTCTAAAGCTTCTCTAGAGCCAGTAGATGCCCCACTTGGAACAGATGCTCTAGCGCATGCTCCATTTTCAAGAATCATGTCAACTTCAACAGTGGGATTTCCTCTTGAATCTAATATTTCTCTTGCTATTATGTCTTTAATTTTCATTTTATCACCATTTTCTACACTTAAATTATAAAGTAATTGTTAATATTCAGCAAGTTATTATTTAATATTTGACACTTTAATGTTATAATTTTCTTAGAGGATGATATTATGAAATTAGTTGAACTGTCAATTAGAGAATTTGAAAATTTTGCTTATAATCACCCACTTAGAAGTTATGCTCAGACTGTTAACTATGCCAAGGTTATGGGAGAAATGGGTTTTTCTTATGATTATATTGGTTATAAAGATGATATTGATAATATAATTGCAGCCTCTTTGATACTTACTAAGAAATTAAGGTTTAATAAATATGCATATGCACCTAAAGGTTTTTTAGTTGATTATTATAATACCGATTTATTAAAAGAGTTTGTACAGGAAGTTGTTCAATATTACGATAAAAAAGGATGTGCTTTTATTAAAATTAATCCTGAGATAATTATTGGTGAAATTAATTCAAAAAGAAATTTTGCTGCTAACTATAATCAAAATGTAAAAATTATAGACGATTTAAAAAGTATGGGATTTAAAAGAAGACGTGAAATTAAGCCATTAGATTTTATTTTCCCAAGAATTAGTCCGTATATTAATTTAAAAACTTTTGATATTAATTCATTAGATGATGATGTAAAAGATACTTTAGATACTGGTACTAAAAGTGGATTAGTTTTGGAGGAAGCTTTTAATAAAGATATTAATATGCTTTTTGATTATATTAAAGATAATACTAATATGTCTATTAATTTTTTTAGAAATGTAGTTAATATTTTTCAAGGGAATACTGGCCCTAATGCAGAACTTTTATTACTTAAAGTAGACTATGAGGCTTGCTTGGTTGAAATGCAAAGAGCTTATGATAGAGAGCTTGAGCATAATAATGAATGTAATGAAAAAATTCAATCTGATAACAGTGATGCTATGCTTAATGAGAAGATGCAGTCAGACCGTGATTTAATTTCTATTAAGGCTAGCGTAGTACAGGCTACTAATAATTTGAAAAAGCAAAAATATGAGTATATAGCTGCTGCTTTAGTAATTAAATTTGAAAATAGAGTTAGTATTGTTGCTTCTGGAGCTGATAATAAGTTTATTAGTTTTAATCCGATGATTTATTTATATTATAGTTTGACAGAGAGATTTAAAAATGATTATGATTTTTTAGATCTTAATGGACTTGCTAATTCTTATAGTGATTTAAGTCCATTTTACCGTTATAATAAAGATAAGCTTGATTTGAATCCTGACATTTATGAGTTTATCGGTGAGTTTGATTATATTATAGATAATAATAAGTTTAAAAGAATTCAAAGTGCTGGTCTTTTATCTGAAGAGTTTTTGCCTTCTTATAAAATTAACGAAGAGTAAAGCTCTTTTTTTATGAAAAAAACTCACGTATGTGAGTTAATAGTTTTCACTTTTTAGTTCAAAGTAACTTTGTGGATGAGAGCATACTGGGCAAATTTCCGGAGCCTTCTTGCCAATTACCACATGACCACAGTTACGGCAAATCCAGATCGCATCTTCATCTTTTGAAAATACAACTTTGTTTTCTATATTACCAATTAATTTACGATATCTTTCTTCATGATGTTTTTCAATTTGACCAACCATTTCAAACTTTTTAGCTAATTCTTCAAATCCCTCTTCACGAGCTTCTTTAGCAAATGTTTCGTACATATCTGTCCATTCATAATTTTCACCATTTGCAGCATCGTTTAAATTTGTTATTGTATCTGGTATTTGTCCACCTAGAAGTTCTTTAAACCACATTTTTGCATGTTCTTTTTCGTTGTTTGCAGTTTCTTCAAATATTGCAGCAATTTGTTCATATCCATCTTTTCTTGCTTTTGAAGCATAATATGTGTATTTGTTTCTAGCTTGGCTTTCTCCAGCAAATGCAGTCATTAAATTTTTCTTTGTTTTTGTTCCTTCTAAATTCATTTTTTACCTCTTTTCTAATTAAATTATAACAGTTATGTTATTTTAGTGCAATCATATAATTATATTATGAATAAGCTTCCGCCTAATAAAAACTCTCAGTTACTAACTTTATTTGGGACTTTGGTAGGTTTTGCATTAATGGATGACTTTAGTGCGATAGAACAAAATGCAATTGGTAACTGGTTTATGCTTGTTGGGCAAATTTTAGAGACTAATGCTGCTTTTTTGCAACAATTTAATCAACAAAATCAAAATTTTAATAAAAGCAATAATTTTAATTCTAACGCTGGAGATTTAGAACGATTAGAAAAAATGGTTACAATTTTAAAACGAGAATTTGAAGAATTTAAAAAAGATAATCGCTAATAAAGCAATTATCTATTTGTTCTAAAACGATCTTTTGGATCTAATATTTTTTTTCTTAGTCTTATAACAGCAGGTGTAATTTCAACATATTCATCTTCACTGATAAATTCAAGTGCTTCTTCTAAAGAGAAAGTTTTTGGTGGCACTAAAGCAATAGCTTCGTCACTACTTTTGCTTCTTGTATTTGACATTTCTTTATTTTTGCATGGATTTACATTAAGATCATTATCTCTGTTATTTATTCCGATAATCATGCCAATATAAACGTCAGTTGCTGGACCAATAATTAATTGTCCTCTTTCTTGTAAGTTAAATAAAGAATAACCTAGGCTTTTACCGGTTTCCATACTTACTAGAACACCGTTTTTTCTGCTTTGAATATTGCCGGCATAAGGTTTATAACTTGAGAAACTACGAACCATTATTCCTTCGCCTTTAGTTTCAGTTATAAAGTTACTTCTATATCCGATTAGGCCCCTAGTTGGAACTTCTAATTCTATATGAGAATAATTATCAGCTTGTTCTAGTTTTAAAATCATACCTTTTCTTTCTTGTAAACTGTTTATTACTGTACTAGCATAATCACTTGGAGTATTTACAATAACAAGTTCATATGGTTCAGTTTTTGTGCCATTTTCTTCTTTATATAATACTTCTGGTTTACTTACGCATAGCTCGTAACCTTCTCTACGCATATTTTCAAGAAGGATTGATAAGTGTAATTCACCACGACCACTTACTTTAAAGCCATCGCTTCCTTCAAGTTCTTCAACTTCTAAACCAACATTTGTTTCTAATTCTTTTTCTAGTCTTTCTTTTAAGTGTCTTGATGTTAAATATTTACCACTTTGACCAGCAAATGGGCCATTATTTACTACAAAGTTCATGCTTAGGGTTGGCTTTTCTATTTCTATTGGTTCTAGTGGATCACAAACCCCTAGGCTGCAAATTGTATCGCCAATTGAGATGTCAGCGCAGCCAGCAATAGTAACGATGTCTCCGAAGAAGGCTTCTTGTTTTTCTACTCTTTTGATTCCTTCAGTAACGTATAATTTTGATATTCTGAAGTTACTTTCTTTACCATCATTTTTGATTAATGTTACATTTTCTCCAGTTTTTATTTTACCTTTGGTAATTCTACCAATACCAAGTCTTCCAATGTAATCATCGTATCCTAAATTTGATATTTGTAATTGTAAATTATCATTTTCATTGCCTTCAAAAGGTTTGCACTGTTTTATAATTGTATCAAGCAATGGGGTAATTGAATCACTTTCTTCTTCTAGTGAATATTTAGCAATGCCATCACGAGCCGTACCGTAGATAATAGGAAAATCTAATTGTTCATCAGATGCGTTAAGTTCGCAGAATAAATCAAACGTCATATTAACTACTTCTTCAGGTCTAGCGTCTTTTTTATCTATTTTATTTATAAATAGAATTGGTTTTAGATTATGTTCTAGAGCCTGTTTTAAAACAAATCTTGTTTGAGGCATAGGGCCTTCAGCTGAGTCTACTAATAATATTACTGTATCAACTGTTTTAATAACCCTTTCAACTTCAGATGAAAAGTCAGCATGTCCTGGGGTATCTACAATATTTATTTTATAGTCCTTGTATCTAATAGCACAATTTTTTGAGTAGATTGTAATTCCTCTTTCTCTTTCTAAATCGTTAGAATCCATAATGCAGTCTTGTACTTCTTCATTTGCGCGGAATGCTCCACTTTGATTTAGTAAAGCATCTACTAAAGTACTTTTACCAGCATCTACGTGTGCTACTACTGCAACATTTATGATTTTATCCATATTATCACTTCTTTCAACAAACGCAACAATCATACTACAAAAGTGGATATTTTGCAAGAAAAACTATTAAGTTTATGATATACTTTCTTTAGGTGAGACTATGATCTTTAAAAAGAAATTTAAAAAATATTGGCCTTATTTGTTTTGCGCAGTTGTGGCTATGACAGTTATTGGAATTATTTACTATTTAAAAGATGTTACCCCGTTTGGAGATAAGTCACTTCTTACCATAGATTTTTTTCATCAATATGGACCAATGCTGGGAGAACTTTATGATCGAGTGAGGGGAGGAGGTAATTTAATTTATTCCTTTACCATGGGAATGGGGATACCATTTTTTAGAAATTTCTTTAATTATCTATCTAGTCCATTTAATATTTTAATGTTTTTATTTAATCATAATGGCTTGTTAACTTCATTTTCTGTAATCATTGCTTGTAAAGCAGTTTGTAGCGTTTTATTTATGTTTATGTTTTTAAGGCAAAAAGTTAAAGTAAATAATTATATGCTTATAGCTTTGTCTTTAATGTATGGGTTTAGTGCTTATTTTTCAGCGTATTATTTTAATATTATGTGGCTTGATGGTATGGTATTTTTACCATTTATTTGTTTAGGGGTGGAAAAGTTAATTTTTGAGAATAAACCCCTACTTTATGTATGCTCCTTGGCTTTGTTAATGTTTGCTAATTACTTTATTGCCTATATGGTTTGTATTTTCTTAGTAATATATTTTATTATTTTGATAGTATCAAATAAAAAATTGTGGAATAAAAAGACTATCTTTTATAAATTAGCGATGTTTGTAATTAATTCATTAATTACAGCAGGTATTTGTGCATTTTTTCTATTACCTTTATATAAAGGATTAATGTCTATAAGTGCTACTAGCGATGTGTTTCCTTCGTCTCAATATTATAGTTTTACTTTTGTGGAATTTTTAGCTGGACATTTTACGGGAATTATGCCGACTGTATTAAGTTCAGATGTAAGTAATAGTCCTAATGTTAGTTGTGGAATTTTAGCCATTGCAGCGTTTATACTTTTTTTATTTAATCCAAAGATAGAAATAAATGTTAAGGTTGCTTATGTCTGGGGACTTATATTATTATTTATTAGTTTCTATTTTGGGCAAATTGATTTTATTTGGCATGGGTTTCATGTTCCTAATGATTTACCGTTTAGATATTCATTTGTATACACCTTTTTATTGATAGTAATTGCAGCTTTAAGTATTGAAAAGATCAAGTCACTTAAATTTAGATGGATAAGTATTACTTACGGAATTATGCTACTTTTGATTTTAGGATTACAATTTTATAGTAAGAAGTATGAAAATATAAGTCAAGATATGATTTGGTTAAATCTAGTGGTTATAACAATATATTATCTACTGGCAGTATTAAAAAAGTATTTTAAAAAGATGAATATGATTGCTATGCTAGGTTTTGTCTTTGTTGTTAGTTTAGAAATAATAGCTGGAATGAATGAAAATTTAGATATTACGCAAATTAAAGATTCATTTTACGAGGGTTATAGTGATGAAAAGACTGTATTAAATAAAATAAAAGATGAAAATTCCGATTTTTACAGATTAGAAAATCTTTATACACTAAGCTTTAATGACCCTTCTTGGTATGGTTATTATGGGGTGTCAACGTTTAGCTCTATGGCGTATGAAAATATGGCAGTATTACAACACAATCTTGGAATGCCAGGAAATGAAATTAATAGTTATTATTATAAGCAAAATACGCCTATATATGATAGTATTTTTGATGTTAAATATTTTATCGGAAATAATAAAGATGATAATTATTACGAAAAATATGATTATGACAAATTAGATGTGTATAAGAATAAAAACTTAACAAATTTACTATATTTGTCTTCTTCAGGAGTTAAATTTTGGAACTATAACAATTATAATCCATTTAGTGTTCAAAATAACTTTGTTTTAGGAGCAACGGGTATTGATCAGGTTTTAGAAAGAATAGAAATAACATCTAAAGATGAAGTATATAATGATGGCAGCTATGTTGTTATGAAATATGAGATTAATCCTAAGGAAGATAATGTGTATTTTTATAATAATAGTACTGGGATAGATTTTATGTTAATTGGAGATGAACTTTATTACAATAGCGATGATTATAATTATGTGTATAACTTAAAAAATATTAACATAATGGGTTATAATGATTATAATGAAAAATATATAATTAACTATAAGGCTAATAAAAGTAAGATTACATTTTATGTGGGTTATAATAACTATTTTGAATATGATTTCTTTGTGTATAAGTTGAATCAAGACAAGTTTAAGAGTTTTTTAGCTAAAATTAATGAAAATGAAATTAATATTAGTTCATTTAAAGAAGATTGTATTACAGCAAGCGTTAGTAGCGAAAGTGAACAAACCGTTTTTACTTCTATTCCATATGATGAGGGCTGGCATGTTTACGTTAATGATAGAGAGGTTAGCACGTTTAAAATAGGTAATGCTTTGCTGGGATTTGATTTAGATGCGGGCGATCATGAAATCGTATTAAAATACAAGATCCCTTATTTTAATCTAGGATTGTTTATTAGTTTTTCTTGTTTAGTTATGCTAAGCTCGGAAATATACCTACTAAAAAGAAAACCACGAGTTAAATAATTCGTGGTTATTTATTTATAAAAATCTTATCTATATTCTTTTTAGGCATCATTATTTTAAAATTGTGAACATTTGATACATCATATTTAAGAACTGCTCTTCCTAGTTTTTCGCCGTCAATGCACCATGCTTTTTTAGGATAATCTTCAAATTCTAATTCTAAATGCTTTGTCCTATAAAATTCTAAACCGGATACTTTTGTAACATCTAGCGTTAATAACATAGTAAATGTTCTTATGATGTCAATTCTTTTTCTGAAGTTGCAAAATAGCACTTCAAATGTATCGTCATCTAGTTTAACATCTTTATAGAAATTATTAATACCAGCTATTCTATTAGCATTTGAAATTAACATAAATGAATAATATCCAGTTTTTTCTATACCATTAACCTTATATGATACTTTATATAATTTTGTTGGTGAGAAGAAATCTTTAACTCCTTCTACTAGATAAGCTAAGTATCCTATTTTCTTCTTTAGTTTTCTACTAGTTCCATAAGGTATATGCATGAATTTTCCGAAGCCAGCTACGTATACAAATGGTTGTCCGTTAATTACGCATATATCCATTCCTTTAACTACACCATTTAATAGTAAATGGAGATTTTTTTTAATATCTTTTCCGTATCCAAACATTACGCCGACATCATTAGTTGTACCAACAGGAATATGAGCTAAAACAAGAGGTTCTTTTCTTTGAAGATTCCCTGTTACTACTTCATTAAATGTACCATCACCGCCCATAGATATTAATAAATCACATTTTTCTAAATGACTTACGATTTCTTTTGCGTGGCCGCTGTATTCAGTCCCTATAAATCTTGGTTGGTATCCTTTTTTTTCTAATATTTTTTTATATTCTTTTAAATTTTTGTTTTTTAGCGTATGTCCACTATTTGGATTATAAATTATTACACAAGTTTTCATCTGTTTCACCGATTTAATTATAAACTACTAAAATATTGAAAGTCAATTTTTTAATTAGACAAAAAAAGAAATTCGTTTGAATTTCTCGATATTTTTAATGGAGCGAGTGTCGTAGACATCTACAACTCTTTCTCTAGTGATATGATAAATATCACTCATTAATATAATTGTAATATATTTTTTTACAAATTCAACAAAATGTACTACAATTATAATTTTTTATGATAAAATATTATTATAAGGAGGTTAAGAATATGAAAGCAACACAAAAAATTGATAGTTTTTTTAGAACAGCAATGAAATATTATGGAAAGAAAATTGCTTTACCATCCAATCAACATTTTAGTATCGATCAAGTAGTAGATGAAGAAAAAGATAAAGATGGTGAATATAATTATAAGATACAATATGGATTCCCACAATCAGGATGCGTTAGCATGGATTTTGGATATTCACAAGAAAGTAATTCTTTTTCTATCAAGGGTATCTCAGTTTTTGCTCCACCAACAGGAGAAAACATAGTAATGGCTAATTTTGCTCCTCAAGCAAAAGTTGGAGATGTTGGTATAAGTGTAAATTTTGGGCTTGATACAGGGACTCAAAAGCATTCAAAATTAAGTGAAATAGAAGAAAATCCTAATGCATTAAAAATGTTAGATATTGCTATATCTGATTTAGATAAAGCTCAAGTGCTTGGAGAATGTAGAGAGGAAGTTCCAGTTGGAAGTACTCATATTCCTTGCTGCAATAGTACACGTTTTTCAAATGAAAAAGGAAAGCACATGTAAATTATATAAAAAGATGATTACATACCAATTTCGTAATCATCTTTTCCTTTGTCTTTATCTTTATCGTTTTCTTTATTCCAAATATAGTCATCTTGAATTGATTCAATAGTTTTATCATTAAATATTTTATGAGTATATAAATCTTTTGAAAGGTTACAATAATCTTCACGCTCTTTTTCTTTACCAAACATTTTATCATTAATAAATTTTACTAATCTATCAAATAGATTTTCAAAGAAATTAATCGTATTTTGTAGTTTAGAGTTTTTATCTTTAAGATCATCAATTTCATCTTCTTGTTTACATATCTTTTTTTCAAGCAATTTAACTTTAATGTTTAAAGCATCATTATTTTCAGTTAGTATTTTAACTTTTTCTTGTTTTCTTTTAATTCAGTTTCAACATCATTTAAGGTAATGGATAATTTTTGCATTTTTTTATATTCTTTATTAGTTGAATCTACTTGCTGAATAAATTTATTAATTCTATCTTTATCATCTTTATTTAAAACATATTTATCTTTATTAGTAAAAGTAGTTTTTAAATTATTAACTGTATCTTTGACTTAATTAGATTTATTATCTAGTTCTAGTGATTTTTTATTTGTTATTTCTAATCGTTCTTTGTTTTTAGATAATTCTTCTTGCATTTGAAATTCATCAGTTTCACGAATATAGATTATTCCATATTTATATTCTTTCATTTTTATATCTAGATCTATTTTATAATAATCTTCCATTGGGAATATTCTTATAATGGC
>OIYV01000731.1_pt1 | contig 17345 bp, 4 predicted proteins | sample 1588251 | NCBI WGS metagenome assembly OIYV01 (sample SAMN03283282) | human gut metagenome | biome: human-associated habitat; material: feces | host: Homo sapiens | place: Peru | collected 2012
CTGCGACCTCGCGGACCTCATAGGTGTACTCACCCGGCTTGTTGTAGGTGATCTCACCGAAATCGATGGCCGTGTTGCCCTTGCGCACGGTCGCGTCCGTGCGCGCAGGCACCGGAGCGTCGTTCTTGGACGTCGCAGAGAGCTCAAACGCGAACTCGTCCGTACCCGTCCAGTCGCGGCCCTCGAGCACCTTGGTCAAACCAAAGTCGGCCTTGGTATCCACCGTTGCCGGCGTCACATCAAAGCTGATCTTGCCGTTGTTGCCCAGGTGAGAATCAACGTGCGTTGCGCTCTCCTTGGATGACGTGTCGTTCCACCTGGGATTGAGCACGTCGGACGCGGTACCGGTCGCGTTGGGGTTCTTGTCGGTATGAAGCTCGTCGATAAAGGCCAGACGCGCAGTCCCCTTGCTAAACGACAGGTTTCCGCTGCTCTCGTCTTTAACCACGGCGCCCGCAAACTGCGCAGCATGCCTGCCGGTAAACTCGATGACGGTGGTACCGTGGTCGAGCTTGCCGCTGCCATCCGCTACCTCAAACTCATCCTGGTAGTAATAATGACGTTCGCTCTCCAGCTGAATCTTCGCAGGCTGCGTGCAGGCAGGGTCCATGTAAATGGGCGTCTGCTTCTGGAAGAAGTAATAACGGTTGGTGGTTGCGGGCTTAAAGTTGGCAATCGTGTCGCCCAGGTCCGGGTCGCGACTCCACTTGTTGGCATAGAAGGCAACGGACTTGGAGCCCTGCTCGTCAGTCGTATTCTTCTCGATGTACTTCTTCAGCGCCTCGTCAGGGGTGAACAGGTTTTTACGCGCGATGTCCTTAACGCTCGAAGCGTACTTTACGCGGATGGGCTTGACTTCGTTGACCGTAAGCGTGCCCTTGGTCTCGTCAACGTCAAATTTGCGCAGCGGGATCAGCGACGCGGGGATCTTGACCTCTACGATGTCGCCCTGCTGGGGATTGCCCTCCGCGGCGCGCTGGACGGTGATGACAAGATTCGCAGCTTCGCCGGCAAAGGTGTAGGTATCGACATTACCCTTGGTGGACTTTTCCGGATCCTTAAACGTCGTGCCGTTGTATTCGACTTCGGTAAAGTCGTCAACCTGCATAAAGTCGCCCAGCTCATCGGTAAACGTGATGTAGCCGGACTTATGCTCGCCATAGCCGTCGTGCACCTCGGTCGGATAGCCAACGACCTCAGTGATGCTCTCGGAGATGTCCTTAAAGATGTCCTCGAGCTCCTTGGCATTTTTCGCCGATTTGTAGTAATTGGCGTTTTCTGAGCGCGCACCAAAGTTGATGGTCCACTCGCCCCAGAAAGAAATGCTGGATGCCGCGGTAGGATAGTTACTCGACACGGCATGCATGAACTTATTCTCGTTAATCGTACCGGAGGCCGTGGGGTCGGCGCTAGGATTCGCGCCGCTAAAGATGCCAATGGCGTAAATGACGGCGCCGTCTTTCTTCAGGCTGTTTGCCTTGTTGATGGCGCTATTAGCAACCGAGGATTCAAAGCCACTGGAGCTCGTGGGCGAGCCATCGGTAAAGAACAGGACGACCTTCTTGGCATCTTCGCGGTCAGAGGCGATGCCTTCGGCAAGTTCCATGCCATAGTCGGCACGCGTGGCACCGGCAGGCCTGATGGAGCTGACCATGCTCTTAAGGTTGTTTACGTCATCGCCTGAGCAAGGCGTCAGGCGCATCATGGTCTGCGAATAGTTGTAAGTGTAGCCGCCTTCACGATAAGTGTCGTTGCCGACCTTACCAGTCTCATTGCCCGCGAACTTTACGATGGCAACCTGATGCTGCTTGGACTCGTCCGAGATCTTTGCATTTTCTTCGGCGATCTTTTCGATAAAGCTATTGGCCGCGATCTTCAGCGCGTCAATACGCTTGGTACGGTCGCTTGAACTCATGGGATCGTCCATCGAGCCAGAGGCATCCAGCACCATCACGATGTCAAGCGGTTTGGGGACCGTCGTTATCGTGTTAGATGTCGAGGATATCGCCGAAAGCGTAGTTACAAAGTCCGACTTATCGCCGGCCTCGACTGTCTTGTCGGTCCAGATTCGGCCGACGTTTTGTGTCGTGATTTTGCCGCTGCCGTCAGAGCCAGCAGCCCAATATGTCCAGTTGTCGGTGGTATCGGGGTCAACGGTCACTGTCGGTCCGTCCATTCCGGTGCTGGACCTGGCATTGGCCTCGGGCAGCATGGCGAATGCTGCAGCCGGCAATACCAGCACTACGGCCAGTATCACCGCCAAGAGGCGCTTCGTGTACTTTCCCATCCCGTCTCCCTTCTCGCAGGATCAGACCTTGCATCAGCCTAAAGTTACGAAATGAGACACAATCGGGGCAGGTGACACGCGTTCCAAATTCGATTGTGGGCGTGAGACAAATGTCTCACCAAAGTTGAGACACAGGCGTTTTCGCAGGAAAACGGTGGCGAGTCAAAGCGGGCCAACCAAATTGATCCGTTTTTCTCCGTCCCCAATGGGTCAAGCGCTGCTACTTAGAGAAGCCCCCGGAGGGTTTATCGCGGCAAGAAAAATGCGCCCCTGCGGGCGCACCGTCTCGTTATTCTGCCTTTTTGGCACGCGGCTTGCGGCCCCTCGGCTTATCGACCAGCGCCGCCTCGCCGCCGTCGCGATACTGGCGGCACCAGGCCTTGACCGAAGACTCGCTGGGAATCTTGTGCTTGACCATGGCCTCACGGACCGTTAGGCCATTTTCCAGGCGATCCTTAACCACGGCTAGTTTGACTTCGTATGAATACGTGCGGTGATGAGAGCCCGCGTTGAGCACAGCGTCGGCACCGCCCACGGCATACGCACGGGCCCACTGCCGAGCCGTGGCCTGGGGAATGCCAAGCTCCGCGGCGAGGGCGCGATGACCGACCCCCTCTTGGAGGATCTCGACGGCGCGCTGCCTAACCTCTGGCGCATGCGTACGAGTCCTTGTTGCTTCTGACATACCTGCCACTTCTCAGCCCTAAACGTTAAACTGTTTTCTTACGTGCATGTTAGATGGTAGCATTTTGCTGCCTGCGCGTAACAGTTAATTGAAAATCGCAATTTCGCTATCTGGGCATTTAGGGCGATTGTGCGGATATTCTTTAACATTTATTTACGCTGGTAATTAGCGCGTAACTAGGCGACGGTGGATTGCCGGACAAATTGCTGCCTTTTTGGCAGTTTTGCGCGAATAGTGAAATTATTAACCCCTCATAGCTTCCAGCTAACACGTCAGCCTTCCACTTACTTTCCAGCTTTCCACCTAACTTACCAGCTTTCCACCTGAGGTGTTAAGTTAAGTGGAAAGCTGGGAAGTTGGTGTGAGGCTGAGATATCCCCTTCCGGCGGCGGGTGGACGGTTAGTTCAGATACGTATTTTTTAGCGCCGGCAAAACTGCCTTCTGGGCCTCTGAGAGGCCCCGTTGAGGACATATTGCACGCAAATCAAGCTATTTAGCTACCGAAACCTTGGTTTTGGGCCGTAATTTACTCCAAAACGAGCGTTGGAACCGTCTACTACGACTTGGATTTATACGTATCTGAACTAACTGTCCAGCAGGGTCTCCGGACAGGTGGGCGCAAGCAGGAAAAGGGGCGGCAACCGGATGGTTGCCGCCCCCTTGCATGGCTAGTTGGCTTTGAAGTTAATGATCGATGCCATCCGTCTTTACCTTCGTGAGCGTATAAGTCACATAGTCGGAATTGGGATAATCAGGAATTGACTCAGCGTTTTTCGGCGTATCGTCAACACCATCGCCCTTCAGGTTCGCCGTAAGCACTAGACGGTAGTTTGCATAGAACAGCTGCGGGTCAGCATCCTCAACAGCGGTGTTAACTTCGACCACAAAGCGATGCTTGAAAGTACTTATGCCCTCGCGTGTGGCGAAACTGCCCGTTCCCCCACCGTCGGTGAAGACGATTGAATTGTGATCCTTGCTCACGCTTCCCTTGCCCAAATGGTCGCTTTTTTTGACCGATATGTATCTATCAATGCCACTGACGTCAACATATGTGCCATTATCCTGGCGCTGCTGCAGCGTCAGGGTGTATGTAAGCGTCTTTGCCGCGGCAATCATGGCGTCAGCACCGCCGAACTCGGACATATCATACGTACCCACCAGCGCGATAGTGCCATCGGCAGAAGCCAGGTCGTTGACGTTGATACCAAGCTGCTTCTTCTGTGTGGCCATCAACGCGATGGTCGACGAACCGCTTTGGCGATAGTAGCGCACTCCTCCGTCGTTGTCGCCCGTGGTACTGCTCGTGCTGAGGGACTCCGCGTGTGTGGAGAGGAACGAACGGTACGTCGGCTTTGTGTATGAAGTCTGCCCCTCATCCGTTTCAGACGACGCCACGATGGCCGCCTGGCATTGCGATTCGTTCATCTCTACATCGGCCGTTACCCTGATGAAGAATGTCGTGCCTCTCTCTTGGGCAATTTTACGAATGCCTTGGAGATCAATGGCGCTGCCCCCATCAACAGCATCGCCGCTGGAGAACACAAGAGAAAGGTCCCCTCCACCGGCTTTGAATTCTTTTTTGCTAACGACGGGTTCCGCGGATTCAGCCGATGACCAGCCCGAACCGCTTAGGGTGTAGTAGACATCTCCCACCATCGCATAGAACTTTAGATTCTTAATTCTGGCGCCTTCAGGATAGCCGACGGCGCCAGCACTCACACCATTCTCGAACTTCGCAAGCGACGAATTAAGCTGGAAGTACAGGGCATCGTTACCGCCGTACTTATTCTCGCCCAGCGAGACCGTATCGGTCACATCGATCGATAGATTCTTATACTCCGTATCGGTGCCGTTGCGCTGCATCAGAACAATCTCATCGGAGTCGGCCTGCTTCTTTTTGTTGTCGACGAGGCTCTGCGTATAGCTTGATGCGACGCTATATGTACTCTCGTTGTTCGAGTGCTTGTCTTCCAGCGTCTTATTAAACCGGCGCACGTGGTTAACGTGAGCATTGATTTCCGTCGGCACAGCGATGGAGGTTTTCGTGCAGCCGTTTACATTTTTTGAAGACCCCTCGGGCACGCGCACCACCAAGAAGAAGTCCTCCGAAACGGTGGTCTCTCTCGATACGCCCGCTTTATCGCGCAGGGACAAGCTAAAGCGGTCACCGCCTGCCGGTTCCCCCTCGGCGGCGAGACGGTAGTAGTCGTCGCCGATCTTGGCCACGGCCTTGTCCGCAACGTCTTGATCTGACGGTTTATTCATTTTGACCCATCCGCCATTGTTGTTTTGCGTGGCGGTGACGCCCATAAGCTCGCTCAGCCATTGGTCTTGATAGGAGCTGCTGCCATCGGTGAATTTTGCCAGAGGGATTGTGGTCCTTGTTCCAGCTGTATCCTCATCCTTAACCGTGTACGTATATTGCCTGTTATTGTGCCGTGTATCCACAAGCGTTAACTGAGTACCCGAAGGCAGGGTGCCATCTGCCGCAGTTTCATCGCTCGTGGTAAACACAATCGACTTGGCAACCGGTTTGAGCGCACCGCCGGACTCGAGCAGCGTGTCCAAGCCGTAGCGCTCGCTCGTATCGCCCATCGCCTCGTTGTAGGTCCACGTCAAATAGCCCGTCATGGCATCCCCCATGCCGGTAAGCACATGGTCCTGCAATGTGCCATAAGCAGCGCTCGCATAGTTGGTGCCATATGTATAAGTAGCCGAAAAATCAATCTCGAGCATGCGCTTGACCACGATGGGCACCTGAACCTTATACGTATGGCCCGCGCCGTCATTAAACGTCACTGTAAGCAGCGTAAAGCGGTTCTGGTTGTTGTCCCACTCGGTCGATGCACGGAAGGACATGCCATCCATGCCGTTCTTAATTACTTGAAGGGAAGCCGGCTCATCGCTCCGCACAAAAGAGCCGTCGCCACCAAGCGTGAATCTCTCCGTCTTGGCGGTCACGAACGACGAATCGCCCTTTTCCAACGGATTGAGTCGCACGGCATCGGAGAAGCCGCCGTTGGTGACCAAGTTGAGATAGTTTTTCACCGTCTCGGTATCATTGCCGGGAATCACAAGGACGTTAAACTTCTTGTCATTTGCATCTTGGTTCAAATCACTAAACGTGCTCTTCGATTTGGCAACATAGGCCTTACTGATCCGGTAGTTACCTTTTTCGTCGATTCCACCAGTATTGGTATAGGTAAACCGTCCATTAACCGGCTTGCCCGCTTGGTCCTCAATGGCCTCAGCCGTCGATATCGACACGCCATCGCCAAAAAGCGACTTCTCGGCGGAATCACTCGTAGCCTTTACCTTGAGCTCACCGCTCACCGGATTCGTTGTGACGTACGGACTCGCCGAGTCGACAGCAACGTCCGCAACGTCGTCATTATAAAGATCGGATCCGTCACCACCGTAATGACCGTCAGCATCATCATCCGTTGACACATCGTTATAGTCGGCAAAGGCAATGTAGGATTGCTTGTTAACTTCCTTGGCAATAGTGTCATTTGCCGTGCGAATCAGGTCCGGCAGCGCTGCGTTCGAAGACGTCCCCGTCTCCGCAGCTGGGATGATATCTATACCGGAAGCGTACACGCCCTTAAATTGGCCATTTCGGTCGGCATAATCCCCTCCGACCATGCCAACGAGGATACCCTGCCCCTTCGTCACCGCTTGCAGATAACCATTTCTATCAAGCAGAATATTCGACAGGTGAAACACACCTCGCCCGTCTCCCGCGATTCCGCCCGTATTCTGATTGACAAAATTGTTTTGGCGAACGACCGAATTCGTCACCGTTACCGAGGAGCGATTGCCAATCCCAGATCCGCCATCGTCCACTCCAATGGAGCCAACAATTCCGCCCGACCACTGACCATTAATCTGACATGCCTCGATAGTAACGCCATTACATTCGATTTGCGCGCCGCCATCAAGCGAGCCCACAATACCGGATGCGCATTCATTTGCCGATACCGCAATGTTCTTTATGGCAACATCCGCCACCTTATAAGAAGCAGATGAATTGATTCGTCCCACAATACCGCCCACATGCTTTACGTTTGTGCAGTTTTCGGGATTCAATGCGCCCAAATACACCGAGGAACTTCCCGATGCATCATCAGAGCAAGTTATTTCAACCTTTGAAATGTCCATTCCGGCTTTTGGATTGCCGACAATTCCGCCCGTGCCGGTATGATTGCCGGCACCTGCAGCCTTCTTGTTCTTGATGGTTACATTGTTCAACCTCGCCGTTTGATAGTTGTTTAAATCGCCATCCCCTTGAACCGCGTTCACGTTCACCGGCGACCAGGCTAGTCCAACGACTCCACCTATCGTGCAGCCATCGGCGGTTGCCTCAATAGTCGAGTTCAGCCCCATCGTCACACCGGGATCTGTCACCCAAATCTCAACAGGCGATTTGCTCCAATCGCTATAGCTGCCGCCGCCCACGGCCCCAACAAAACCCCCAACTCTTGTGGCTCCTTTAACGCTCAGGCCCCGATATGAGCAGTTGAGCAAGCGAACCGGAGATGAAATCGTCTTGTTCGTATCAAAATTGACCATTGTCGACTTATTGCTGGCATCTGTACTTCGAGACGCCCAGCCGGAGTTGCCCAGCAGTCCCCCGGCCATCGAGGGACCCTCAACGGCACAATTCACGATAGAGACGTTACTAAACTTGCCGCTTGCGCCAAGGGGATCGCGATTAGCGGTCACGCCGGCAAGCATGCCGACGCCCAAGTTTGAAATATCCGCCTGCGACGAGCCCTCGCTCCCTTTAATGCATTGAAGAGATACGGACGACCTCTTATTCTCATCGCCGAACTGCAGATCCTTAACGATGCAGCCCTCGTTGTTCTGCACGCTTGTTGCCACATTCGCCGATGTGAAAGTCACGGCACTAAAGAGCCCGCCCCAGGATTGCAAAGCATAATTATCGTCAGCGTACTGCTGCACATTGCTTGAAAGTATGAGTTTTGAACCATTACCGTCTATGCAGGCAATGAGAGGGACGATTCTGTCACGATCAGCACCATACTTCGATGCACACGCATTGGAGTAATAGCGGCCCGAAAGTCCCGTAAAGCCGGTTCCATAAGCCCTCATGTCATATTCGTCATTTTCTTTGAATTGTAGATGCATACCCGTCGCTTCGGCGGCGCACACGTATCCCGTCTGCCAATCTGCAGCATAAGCCTTCACGAGATAGGGAGAGTTAACCGACTCGCCTTCTTCCAAAGCCTCGAGCGGCCTCTTCCCCGTACTTGTTTGACGGCCGGGAGCCTGCAAATCATCCTTGAGCGAAATGTCGCGATCCTCCGCGGCTTCCGTGCTTGAGTCGACTCTTCCAACATACTTATAAGTCGCATTGCGGACCTTGCCATAGTCATCATTGCCGAAACGGTAAGTACCGCTCGGCACGCTTGTCCGCCCCTTGTAAGCCTGTGATCCGCAAGACGACCCATAAACATCTCCAGCCCGCTGTGTGTACGCCGATCCGCCACCGGCACCGCTGCTGATAATTGCAGAGAGAACCAAAAGCCCCTGCGCGTTATCAACCGTCGTGCTTATTGCCTCCGTGCTTTGACCGGCATACTTGCCAACAGCTCCCTCCGTAGTCACGCAAGGAGCACCCGCATTGGCGAGCTCGTTGATCTTGTAGTTCTGGTCACCATTATCGACCTGGCAGTCCTCGCTGAAGGCATAGCCGTCGATGACGCGCCCAACGTAGGGGTTATCGTAGAGACCACCCACATCCTTAGTGCCGCTTCGCCATGAATCGGCCCCGTCATTCATGCCGCGGAAAATCACGCCGCCGCCGCAGATGGCACCAACATAGCCGCCAATGGGAACAAGGTACGGCTTACCTCCTCCACCAGAAACAGCAAAACTACCCTCTGCCTTAACTTGCACATTGTCGAAAATATTGTCGCCGCCCATGATGCATCCAACGACGCCTCCAAAGAAGGAGCCGGGGGTCGCATTTGACGGATCTTTATCCGCCGAATTTATGGAAGCAGGATCGCCTGAATAGGTTACGACCAGGTCCTTGACCACGCTGCCATAACTGTATTGGATAAGACCTCTGAGCTGGTCGCCCGTACCGTTGTTGATTTTAATTTCAGCGCCGCCGCTATTGCCTAATTTTGCATCGGACAGGTTACCGACAATCACGCCTCGGAACGGATTGGTGATGTTGCCGAATCCTTTGAAATCCTTGCCGTCAAGGTTCAATGTGCTAGTAGCGTTACCTTTTTCATCTTTTGGCTCGATGCTGTAATACGCACTTTGTAGATAGCGATGCATGACATCGTTTTCGAGCTCAACAGTCGAATCGTCATCTTTAACCCACTTACCGCTCGTCTGGTTGTATACATAAACAGCCTCACAAGATTTGCCACCGCCCGATCGACGGCCGCAGTCGGCATTCTGGTCCTGCGTGATGGAGACTCTCCATCCGTCAGCCGCGTTGTTGCCATTATTGATGTAGTTCGAGACAGCATAGGCCTCTCTAGCGGAAGAGATGGTATACGGATCGCTGTATGTACCACACCCGACCTCAAGACTTGCAACGCGCTGGTTAACCTTGATTTCGTGCGTAGTCCCATCTTTCTTGTAGGGTGTCGCAACGTAAGGAAGGTAGGCATTGAAGTTACCGCCCGTCTTACTGGCTGTCACATCTCCATCAGTCACATAGCCTTCTTTGAATCCGTGGAGCGCATCGTCGTAATACCAGAGCTGCTGGCCCTCGTATTCCCCACCCAGGGCATCGATCTCTTTGCCATAGGTCGGCTTATTTTTTCCCTCTTCCTTTTTATAGAAGACATACGTGGCGGAGCCGGTACCGTTTTTGGCATACTCGAAGCTATCCAGGAAGGTTGCCTTTGTGAAAATACTGTCGCCAGCCTTTCCCGGAACGCAAACATTGTCACTAAACGAGGCGGTCACCATAGTGCCCTTGTCGCTGCCCAGCCTGCCAAAAAGGCTTGTGGCGGCATGTTGATATTTGCCGTCCTTTTTATAGGCGTCATCAACAATTGATAGGTTTTTGACGGTAAGGTTCACCGCCGTGGTCATTTTATTGATCAGCAGGGGCGTGTAATTCCCCTTGTTATCCACATCGTCAATCGTCAGGCCATTTAGTTCCAAGCCGTCGATAGTAATATTGGATATCTGGTTATTAGTTGGGTTGGAGCCCGAGCCCGCGACGCGGCACACCAATGCACCCGATGTTGAATCGCCGCCGTCGTTAACCAGCTTGCCTATGGTGCCGCTCATAGAAACGTTGGTGACCTTAAGGTTGCTGTCTTTGGCATACGCAAGCGTACGAATCAGGCCCGCATGCATGTTTACATGCTGTGACCTGACAGTTTTGTCCCCATCTTTGATCTCGTCGTTGCTCTTATTCGTGGCACCGGCCTCTTTAGCCTTGATATCGGAATAACAAAACGTAATGGTGGCGTTGTTGATCAGCACCTGCTGGCCCGCTGTATTGGTCGGATAATAGCTGTAGCCCGTAAAGTTGATATCGGCCTTAGCGTCCTCTGATGTGCTGGCTTTTCCTATGCGAGCAACGCGGCCCGCATAGAGCTGGGGGTCCTTACCGCCAGTTATATACTTCGCTACCTTGCTAGGAGCATATAGCCTCACGTTCCAGAGAAGCACGTCCTCGGGCGTCTCCATCCAGTAGCTATTGCCGTTATTGTTAATCCTTGGCTCATCTTTAACTGATGCCCAGGCTCTATCCAGGTTGTAATAGTACCTGGCGTATTCGTTTGCGGGATGCTTGCTCCCGTATACCGTGCGGTTCTGATAGCTATTAATCTCCTCGCCGGCACTCATGTGAAGCTTTTTATCCCTGGTGTGCAGGGAGACTACCGCATTCCATCCGTTGTCGGTAACCGTGCGGTCTTGACCGCGTGTGTCCGCAACCCACTCATCGAAAACGGTTGCGCTCGTATCAATGGCGTCGTTATTCCCATTAACCTTATACGCGTCACCCCAGTACGATGTGTTTTCCAAATACAAGCCCGTATATGGATCCGCACCATAGCTGTAGTCTTTTCCCGTCTTGGTTTCCACCTTGGCGGCTCGGCAAATCAGCAGGCCAAATCTAAGAGAACCCTCTCCGGAATAGCCCTTGCCGCTTTCTCCCTTCGCCGCGCTAAAGGTCGCACCCTTTAGGTCGATTGCCTTTTTGCCAATAACCCAATGCCCACTTGCTGCGTAGACAAGGCCGCCATATTCGACATTGTTCTCAGCCGTGAGCGTAGTATTCGCCGTTGTCAGAGCATATGCGGTTGCGTCGCCCTCGATAGTAACCATGGAGTTGCCCCAGCTGTAGCCCAAAAGACCGCCGGAACCATTTTTCTTGTCACCGTTTTTACCCACCGTCATCGAAAAGTTCTCGTAGGCAAGACCTGTGATTACTACGGTTTTCTTCTGGCTTCCCTGATTAATATAACCAATGAGACCACCGATAAGGTTATTTGCTTTTGTGCTGGAGCCGACGTTAATACTGCCGCCGACGATGAGACCAGCCACATTGATAGTGACCTCGCAATCGCCAACAGAGCCAAACGCCTCGCCAACGCGACAGTCAGCCTTGCTGTCTCCTGACGTGATATTTGCCTGCGACTTAGCGCCAGCGTCCAGAGTCACTTTGCCGCTCGTATTCACAGAGCCTGCAATGCCACCAACATTGAGAACATTGCCCGCATTTGCACTGTCCCCGCTATCATATGCAATGGTCGTCTTAAACGTCGCACCACCGATTGTGGCGCTGCCTTTAATCTGGGCAGCAAGCGAACCGGCATCGATCGCAGCCTTATTCTCAAAACGCATGCTGCCGCCGATGGTCACGCCGCTAATTTTTGCGTCACCATTTACAACGTTGAACAAACCCAGGCGCTGGTGGCGATAGATTTTGCCATTGCCCGCGGTCGCATCGTTAGATTCAATTGCGGTGCCGCCGCGTGTACCATACGGCTCGCCAACCGCCAGCTTGATAGCGCCGCCTCCCTTGAGGATGCCGCTAAAGTAATGCGCGCTCTCCCGCTCGCCGCCGCCATCGGCCATGCCTTCATCATTGCCCGAATCCTGTCGATCTTTAGTCAGGCCGGTCAAGCCTGTGCCCGCAAGATCAATCGTGCCCGAAACGTTTATGGTTGACGAGGCAAGCCCCGACACACTGCCGCCGCCGATGCCCTCAACCATCGAAAAATAACCAAAGGTTTGCCAAGTGATGGCCAGTTTGGCATAATCCTCCGCATTCTGAAGCGCATATTCACCATTGATATTCGAGAGCGGCGTCCCCAGCTCTAACCTATGAGTGGTTGCATCCACCTTAATTAGATTTCCTGAAAGACCCTTGTTGCTCCCCAAGCGAATAACTTCGCCATAGCTATAGATATCATCGATGGGAACTGCAGTAGAAGGGCGCATAAACGTCCAGCCGCTATCAGACCCGCTGCCGGTGGCAAAAATCAAGGCGTTATAGTTTTGATAGACAAGCTGCGCAGACAGATTGGAGTCTGCGAATGACGCATTCGAAAGATCCGTTGTGCCACTGAATCTAATAATGCCACGCCATGCGGAACCCGCGACACCCGCTGAACCGCCACCTTGCTTTCCGATCTCGCCCACACTGTTGATCTTAAAATCGCGCACATCAAGCAGCTGGTTTTTATCAACCACACCGACAGCGCCGCCGAGCTTTCCGTCTCCGGAATAGGGATAGGCGGCACCGTTAATCGTTACCTCGGCACCGTCCAATACAATGGCAGTCCGCTGGATCGACTCGTCACCGTCTTGGTAGCCCACTATACCGCCGACGTAATAAAGCTTGCCGCCGTCCGCGCGCTCGATTTCGATCTGGACTGCAGCACCATCTCTTTTTTCAATCTTCAGTGCGTGAATCGAACTGCCATCGCCACCACAAACGTTGCCAGCGACGCCGCCATAGCTGCCTCGGTCACCGTCGCTGTCTTGTCCGCCCACGAGCTTGCTCTTGTAGCTGCCGCCCCGAATGGTGACATCACCGTTCGTGATGTCGAGACGGCCAAAAAGACCGCCTGCACGCCTCTTGGCGCCAAGCTCGACTGCGCTCGCCGCATCATCGCCAAAGCTAATCTGCCCCGGCGTGAGAACAAAATCATCCGCAAAGGAGACATCGCCGATGGCACCACCGGCATAGGTCGTACTCGAATCGCCAACCGTTTGTGCAGGCTTAACGGCCCCCTCGCCAGCAAACGACAAAGTTAGCTTTGCCGCCTTGCCAATAAAGCCACCAGCAGCACCTTCATCGCCCGTCGCCTTCACGGTAAAGTTCGAGACATCGAGCACACTTGCGACCTCAACCGCAGCACCATCACCTACACACCCAATCAAACCACCGGCGGCTTTATTCGCCGCAGAGGTCATAACCGTCGGCGTGCCCATTGCGTCGGAAATTCCCGACAGCCCCTTGATTGTTAGCTTGCCTGACTCAAGGGTATTCACCAGCAGGCCTGCGTTATCGTCGGCCGAAGCGATATTGATGCCCTTACGCGTGCCACTAAATGTGTAGCTCGCTTTAACCGAAAGGTCGCCCACGACGTTGCCCAATAAAGCGCCCGTGACTCCCGGATCTGCTTCCTGGGGATTTTGAGCACCAGAGTCGACAATGGTCACGGTCGCAGCGAGCATTTGGCTGTTGCCGACAACCCTCTTGGCAACAATTGGATCAGCGCTCGTTCCTTTCCAAATTACGGCAATATCGCCATTGTCATTGGTGAGTGAAAGGCCGTTGAATAGTGTCCTAGCGACAGTGATCTTCGCACTGTCCAAATTCAGCTTGCCCGCAAACGGCACGCCCTCACTGCCGAGACCCAAGAACTCGTAATCGCCAGTTTTTGAAGTCAAGTCAAGGCCGCCACCGGAAAATGTGCCATCTGGAACGATCTCCGCATTTTGATAAATCGCGGGATCGGCGTTGGACACTAGGACCAGTGCCGCAGGATCGCTAACGGCTATCTTAACTGCCTTGTCGCCCTCGACCGTAACGCTGCCGTAGCCCCTTTCCCCCGTTCCGGTTTCAATGGCGGTTTTTAAATTATTGGCGTTCGTGAAGTCATAACCCGCTGCAGCCTTCTCCTCATCGGCGCTCTCGTCTGCCTGTTCATTCGCGACAGCATCCTGGCTGTCATCGTTATCCGTGACGTCATCGGCTGCCTGACCGTCACCGGAAACGGCACTGTCCTCAGAGCCTGAAGGGGCGTCGCCTGGTTCGCCGTCAGAGGGCTGTTCTGCATCCCCCGACGCAGCGTTATCGGACGCCGTGCTACCGGCACCGGCATCGCTCGCCGCGCCCGAGCCTGTCGAATCATCATCGGCGACCACAGCGTTAGCCGCATCAGCCGAGAACTGTGAGATACGAGACTTGGCGCCCTTTACGGCACCGTCGAACGCAAAGGCCGCTTGGACGGCAGCATCCCCCGCGGCGTCCACCTCCTGAGCCAACACCTCAGCAGAGGGAGCGAGCGCTTGAAATATCATGGTCGCGGTCAAACACGCGGCTATGAAGCGTTTTGCCGATTTCATCTTACTGGACCTCGTTCTTATATCTCGAATCCCCCAGGGGATGATTGGTGCGATTACTGCCCATTACTTTGGGAATTGGACTCTTCAATATGTACGCCCAAGCCATCCCAGCTTTCGGGAACCTCTGATCCACTCCGATAGAAGTTGATGATCTCGGACCCAGGTTTGACCTTAAACGTCACGGAACGGCCTGTTATTTGAGCATCTGGATGATTGGTCGAAAAGTGCTTATCAAGCTCGACTTTGGGGCCCCAAGTGACCATGACGGTCTTCTCCTCGCCCGTGACCGTAATGCGGCAGTTGTAGGCAGCATAATTGCCTACGTTATCCCTCTTGGTATTCGCATCGACCCACGACCAGCTGATGCTGGCCGGCTTAGCATTCGATCGCCTAACGGGTTCGACACGCGCTGCGAGACAATACTTGCTGGTGCCAGGACTGCCATCTTTGTCGACTACGGCCTTGATCGTAAACGAGGCCCTGTCAACAAGCTCCCTATCAAGCGTGATGGTGTATGTTCTAATCTCGCCATGCGTGGCGGAAAACGTATAAGTGTCGGGACTCGGGGAAATTGACCATCCGGGCCGGGTTTCCCCCGTTCCGTTTTCGCCCTTTACAGCGACATCCGCATCCTTCGCCTCGACGCTTAACGTGTATTTAACTTCTTTGTCGTTAAACACATTTGTGTCGTCAAGCAAGCAGTTGTAGATCTTAAAGCTAATGGAGCACGTGTCATTTCTCGTGTCCACCACGATCGATCGCAGTGCAGGCGAAGCGCCCGGATCGCTGTTATAGGGCACCAGCACGTCCGAGGCAAACAAATCTTGCGAGGTTCCCGTAACGGCGACGGCTTTGAGAAAAGCCGCGCCCGTAAACGCTCCCCGCGTGAGCTGTACACCCACTACAAGCGCGGCGACGCATACCAGTGCCGCCACCAACCACAGCGCCCCGCTTTTTGCCGGAGTCTTCTTTGACTGCTCGTTTTTTTCATCGGTTTGCTTCTCTGCCATGCGTCGCCTCCCTTCAGTCGTCAATTGCGCGCGATGATATAGATGACGTCGGTCTCTTTGGTGTTGGAGGCCTTGGGCCACGTACACTCGATGATGTACTTAGTGGCGCCGGTCGCGGACCTGTCATCCAAATCACCCTCATCGATCCGCTTCCAGCGATAGAGCGGGCGCGCGTTCTTTTGGACGTTGCCATAGTCGCCAAAAGTTGAAGCATCGTAATTGCCATCATTCTTTTCGCTCGTGGCGATTCCTGTGGCACCTTTCTCATTGATGGTTTGGAACCCGTCAATCGGGTCACCGCTCTTTTTCCATGCGTAATATTGAGTGAGGCCATCACGACCAACAACATCGGGGCTCTCTCCCGGCGTGCTCGTCACGTCCGTTGCCCGAAAGACATTAATGGTCAAGCCCGTGATATTAGTGGTGTTTGCGATCTGCAGCTCAAAGCCCTTGCCTTGGCTCTCAACGCAAAAGGCACGGCGGCGCGTAACGGTACCGTCACCCGAGACCGTATCTTTATCGGCGTCATAGGTAAGGTCCATTTGCTCCATCGCCGTTTGGTTAGGGCCCTTAATTTTGAGCATAATGGGGCCTTCGACCTTACCAATGGTCGAAAGCGCCCTGTTTTCCACGAACCAAGTTAGCGATAGCCCAATAAGCAGCACAATCACGGCAAGAGCCGCAAAGGCGCACATCAGCGTACGGCGGTGCTCATAGGTCCATTCTTTTATGCTTTCAAAGCGAGCTTTGGTGTCTATCACTGCACGCCCTCCCTAGCGCTGAGCGTGAGCTGAAGATACTTCACGTTGGTGCCGATGTAATCGTCTGCATTGTTGTAAAGGGCAGAACAGGTTGCAAGATCAGATGAACTCATAGTTTTAGCGAGATTTGGCGCGTCCTGCGCAGCAATCCCGCCGGCCACACCGTAATAAAACTCATCTTTGTGGCTTTGCACACCCTCGCCACCGTTAACGTATGCCTGGAGCGAGTTGTAATCAGGCCCCACGTCGGCAAACAGGTTGTTATAGTAATTTGCGTCCTTGACCAGCACGAGATTCTGGATGTACTCGGGCCACACCCAATACAGGTTCACCGTTTTCGACTCTGTGGTCTCGCTCGACCCCTCCTTGCAAAAATCAGCAGGGCTGAGCGCGATCTTGCTATCGGTAATACGGTTTGAGTAATACTCATTGTCCATATTCCTAAAAAACAGCAAGTGGCCCTTAGTCAGTTTGAGCAGTTGGGTCGCTTCATCTTCCGCAATGATGTCATCTTTGGTCTTGAGGATGCGCGATATATCGATGGTCACGCCCGACAGGTTCTTGCTGGTCGGCGTTACGGTAAAAGTGATCACACCGCGTGCTCCAGGATACAACCCGCCCGCATCGTTATTGTTAAGGTTCGAGTTAAGAGTCACCGTCATGGAGTGATCGGTACTCAAGCCAGCAATGTCTTTCTTTTCGTCTTCCGTGCGCTCATCACGCTCGTAATAGCCAACATGAGCATCGGCGGTACCCTCGCCTTCAGCAGAAATGGTAAACGCAAGGTCTTTCGCACTAATGCCACTCCCCGTGGCACTCACTCGATTATTCGCAGCAAACCAGGCCAGGCACGCAAAGATGGCAACGATGGCAGCCAGCACAAACAGACCGCTCACCAGGAAATCCTTCCAGAAATCCTTGAGGGTCCGCACGTGCTCGTCGGCAGCTTGGCGGTATTCGGCCGCCGTCTTGTGCTGCTGGGGCTCGCTATGTCGGTCCATGCCACTCATCG
>OIYV01000732.1_pt1 | contig 17237 bp, 16 predicted proteins | sample 1588251 | NCBI WGS metagenome assembly OIYV01 (sample SAMN03283282) | human gut metagenome | biome: human-associated habitat; material: feces | host: Homo sapiens | place: Peru | collected 2012
AGCTTAACTTACTGACATTGATTTTGACGGTTACGGACTTTTTTGACAGTCTGAGCAGCTTTGTCTGCTGCGGAGGGCGTGCTTTTTATTCTTCACGAAACAGCAGCAGGGAAAACCATGTGACCACGTTGTTTCCGTACTGATACTCGATGCCGTAGCGCTCTGCAAGCTCCGTCACGACGATGCCCTGACTTTCCACGCAGGGAAACATCAGCTCCGGATGACGGCAGGGGGCGTCCGGCCATGCGCACGTTTCGCACACGGCGCAGGATTCGGTGGAAAGCCCATAGACGGAAAGCCCCTGCGCGCGCAGCAGCGCGGCGACCTGCCGCGTCAGCGCCTCGTGCGCCGGACGGGTGGCGAGCGTTTGCTCCATGTCGGCAATATCCTCCACCTCCGTCAGCGTGACGAGCAGCATCCCCTCCGGATAGGAAAGACACCGCGCGCGGCACTGCGCAACGGAGCCGACGGCGGGCGGGCACGCCCACGTCGAGTTGTAGCGCGGGCACTCCGTCCGGCAGACCGTGCGGATGCGTTCGGAAAACGTCAGATCGCTTGTCGGAAAGAAGGCGTACTGCGCCAGCGGGAGCTGCGCCAGCTGCGCCTCCAGCGCCGCACGGTTCACTTGCGTTCCTCCTTCAAGTAGAGCAGGTCGTGGCTCACCGGCGCGTAAAAGAGCCTGCGGATCTCTTCCGGCCGGTCAGTCTGACCGAGGATCCACATGAGCTTTGCCACCGCCGCTTCCGTTGTCATGTCATAGGCCTCCAGAAGATGCAGATCGTTTTTCAAATGGAAGCCGACGTCGTAGACCGAAAGGTTGCTGCCCTCGTTGGGCACCTGCGTGGTCATGACGATGGTCTTGCCCTGTCCGATGGCGTCGCGGATCACGTCGAAAAAGCCGCTGCCCTGATAGGACGGCAGACCGCCGACGCCGTAGCTCTCGACGATCACGGCGTCGCACCGGCTCAGAAGGTAGGACAGCATTTCACAGTCTGCCCCGGGGATCATTTTCATCAGTCCCACGCTTTCGTTGAGCCTGTCGTAGAAGATCGGGGCAGGCAGCGCAGTCGGACGGATGTATTCCATCAAAAAGCCGTTTTGCAGGACGGCCAGCACGGGGTAATTGATACTGGAAAAGGCCTGTAGGCTCGTTGTGTGCGTCTTGCGTGCCCGTGTGCCGAGGATGACGCGGCCGTTAAAGACGATGACCACGCCGCACAGGTCGGAGACCGCCACGCGGAAGGCATCGGAGAGGTTTGCCTTCGAGTCCGTGTTTTCAAACAGGATCGGTTTCTGTGCGCCGGTCAGGACGATCGGTTTCGGGGAATACTGCACAAGATAGCTCAGCGCGGCGGCGGTGTAGGCCATCGTGTCCGTGCCGTGCGCGATGACAAAGCCGTCATAGTCGGAAAATGAGGCGCGGATGGTGCGCACGATGGTCAGCCAGTGCGCGGGTGTGATATTCGTCGAGTCGATGGAGAAAAGCTGCCGGCAGGTCACCTCGCACAGGTCGGAGATTTCCGGCACATTCTCCACAAGCTGCTCGCTGGTCAGCATGGGGGTAAGGCCGCTTTTTGTCATCTCCGAGGCGATCGTGCCGCCGGTGCCGAGCATGAGTACCCGTTTCATAGCGAACCTCCTTTGTGGTGATAGAAAAAGTATACCACGTTTTTTGCGGCATAGCAAGCCGCCGTTGACAAAAGAGGAAAAGGGGGATAAAATGAAAAAAACGTTTTGGAGGCGATGAGAGTTGCTAAGCGTTGTCATTCCGGCCTATAACGAAGAGGAGATGGTCCCGCAGGCGGCGCGGCAGATCGGGAAGATCCTGACCGCGGCGCAGATCGACCATGAGCTGCTCTTCGTAGACGACGGCTCAAGGGATAAGACATGGGAGCGCGTCGAGCAGGCCGCTCGGGAAAATCCCGCTGTGCGCGGCGTCCGCTTCTCGCGCAATTTCGGCAAGGAGGCTGCCATTTTCGCGGGTCTCGGCAGCGCCGTGGGCGACTGTGTCGCCTGCATCGACTGCGACTTGCAGCATCCGCCGGAGAAGCTGGTGGAGATGTACCGCCTCTGGCAGGAGGGCTATGAGGTCATCGAGGGCGTCAAGTCGGATCGCGGACGGGAAAGCGGCCTGCACCGCGCCGCCGCAAAGCTCTTTTACGCGCTTATCAGCCGCGCCACGAAGGTCGATATGTCCCGCGCCTCCGACTTTAAGCTCTTGGATCGCAAGGCGGTCAACGTGATCCTGACCATGCGGGAAAAGCGCGCATTCTTCCGCGCCCTTTCTTCGTGGGTCGGCTTCCGCACGACCGAGGTCGCCTATGAGGTGCGCGAGCGCACGGCGGGCGCGTCGAAGTGGTCAACGTGGTCGCTGATGAAATACGCCGTGTCGAACATCACCGCCTTTACCGCCATGCCGCTGCACATCGTCACGGTGCTCGGCGTCGTCACGCTGCTGACCTCCCTTGTGCTCGGTGTCATCGCCCTTGTGCAGAAGATCGCGGGCACGGCGCTCGGCGGCTTTACCACCGTGATCATCCTGCTGCTGTTCTTGGGCAGCCTTATCATGATCAGCCTTGGCATCATCGGCTATTACGTCGGCAATATCTACGAAGAGATCAAAGACCGTCCGCGCTATGTGGTTGCGCAGACCTGCGGAGAGAGGAAACAAAATGCTGAAAATTGAACACCTGACCAAGCGCTACGGCGATAAGTGCGCCGTAAACGACCTGAGCCTGCACGTGCGCGCGGGTGAGCTGTGCGCCTTTATCGGGCACAACGGCGCAGGCAAGACCACGACGCTCAAGTCCTGCGTCGGCATACTGGATTTTAACGAGGGCGACATCTTGATCGACGGCAAGTCCATCCGCACCGCGCCCATGGAGTGCAAGCGGATGCTTGCCTATTTGCCGGACAATCCGGATCTTTACGAATACCTGACGGGCATCGGCTATCTGAACTTCGTCTGCGACGTCTTCGGCGTCGCGCAGCAGGCGCGCAAGGAGCGCATCGACCGCTTCGCGCAGCGTCTGGAGCTGACCGACGCGCTGGGGCAGGCCATTGCCTCCTATAGCCACGGCATGAAGCAGAAGCTCGCCATCATTTCCGCCCTTGTCCACGAACCGAAGCTCATCCTTATGGACGAGCCGTTCGTCGGGCTGGATCCCCTCGCGGCGCATCAGGTCAAGGAGGTCATGCACGAGCACTGCGCGGCCGGCGGCGCGATCCTGTTTTCCACCCATGTGCTCGAGGTGGCGGAAAAGCTCTGCGATCGGGTCGCCATCATCAAAAACGGCTGCCTGATCCGAGAAGGCACGATGGAGGAAGTGCGGGGCGACACGTCGCTGGAAAAGGTCTTCTTGGAATTGGAGGAAACCCATGCTTCTGAAACTCGTTAAGCTCCGCCTGCGGGGCATTCTCAGCGGGTCGAAGCGCTCGAAGAGCGGCAAGCCGCGCAAGGGCTACGCGCTGCTGCTTGCCGTGGTGCTGCTCTATTGCTTCGGCGTGTTCGGCGTGCTGTTTTACCATCTCTTTTCTTCCATGGCGGAGACGTTTGCGCTCCTGCCGGATTTCGCGTGGTTCTATTTTGCGATGATCGCGCTCTTCGCCTTCGGCCTTTCCGTCATGTTCACGGCCTTTGCGGCAAAGAGTGAGCTGTTTGAGGCGCGCGACAACGAGCTGCTGCTTGCCCTGCCCATCCGGCACAGCGTCATTCTGGGCAGCCGCCTTGTCCTTCTGCTGCTTGCGGTCTACGCACCGTCGCTTCTGGTGCTCATCCCTGCCGCGCTCGCGTGGGCGGCGGAGGCCGGAACGGCGTTCCTGCCGTATTACATACCGGCTGCGTTCTTTTTGCCGCTCATCGGCGCTGCCATCGCCTGCTTCTTTGGCTGGTGCATGGCGCAGCTCACCGCCCACGCGCGCAACAAGACGCTTGTGACCATGGTGCTGAGCGTCGGTTTTCTGGTGGTTTATTACTATCTCTATTTTAATGCCGAACGCTACATCCGCCGTCTGCTTGCGAGCTACGGCGCGGTCGCGCAGCGCATGAACTCGTGGGGCTTCTACTTCGCGTGGTTCGGCAAGGGCGTCGCGGAGGGGAAGCCGCTTCTGCTCCTCGGCGTTGCCGCGCTGAGCGTTGCGGTCTTTGCGCTTGCCGTGGTGCTGCTCTCGCGCGGCTTCCTGAAGGCGGTCTCCGGCGGCAGTGCGCAGAAAAAGGCGGGAAAGGTCGTCGTGAAGACCGGCTCGCTGAAGAAAGCGCTGCTGCAACGTGAGCTGAAGCATTTTCTTTCCTCGGCTGCCTATATGCTCAACTGCGGTCTCGGCCTGCTCCTCAGCGTGGCGGCGGCGGTCTTTCTGCTCATCAAGCAGGCCGACCTGCGCACGCTTACCGCGCAGATGGACGGAGTGATGACCAAGCGGGAGCTTTATTTGACTGTCGCGCTGCTGATGTCCTTCTTTTCCAGCATGGACATGCTCACCGCGCCGTCGATCTCTCTGGAAGGAAAGACCCTCTGGATCCTGCGCTCCGGCCCGATCCCGACGCACAGCATTTTGGAGGCAAAGCTGAAGTTCCATCTGCTCCTGTGCGCGCCTCCGACGCTGCTGCTCTCGGCAGCGGCAGCGGTCGCGCTGCGCGCGGACGTATACGGCTGGGTGCTGCTGCTTATCGTGCCGCAGGTCTTCGTGCTGCTGTCCGGTGCATTCGGACTGATGATGAACCTGCTGATGCCGAAGCTCGACTGGCCGAGCGAGGTCGTCGCCGTCAAGCAAAGCGGCGCGGCGATGACGACGCTGCTCGTGCAGATGGGCTACACCGCGCTCGGCGTGGTGGGCTACGTGCTGCTTGCGGACAGCGTGCTGCCCGTCATGACGTATCTGCTGCTCTTCCTTGGCCTTTCCGTCCTCTGGTGCTGCCTGTGCCTGCTCTGGCTGCAAAAATACGGCGTGCGCCGCTTTGAGCGTCTTTCATAAAACAAGGGGTGCATCTGCTGTGTTGCAGGTGCACCCCTTGTCAGTTTTGCTCACGGTTTTCTGCGCGGGTGCGGCGTAACGCCCCATTCGGGCAGCGGCAGGCGCTGCATCGCGCCGAAAATACGCTCCTTGAGATCCGGATAGTCCAGCGACAGCCGCGCAATGAGCTGTTTGACCTCCTCGCGCTTTGTGTGCTTGTCCGCCGGACAGACGTTGTGCACGACGGGAAGGTCGTGCTCCTGTGCAAACCGGCGGATCATTCCTTCTGTCAGGTAAAGCATCGGCCGGATCTGCGTCACCTCCGACCGATCCAGATATGTGACCGGCTGGAAGCAGCTCAGACGCCCCTCGAACAGGAGGCTCATCAGGAAGGTCTCCGCCGCGTCGTCGTAGTGGTGCCCCAGCGCGACCTTGTGAATGCCGAGATCCAGAATGGCGCGGTTGAGCGCGCCGCGCCGCATCTTGGCGCACATGGAGCAGGGGTTTTTCTCCTTGCGGTAGTCGAAAATGATCGGCCCGATCTCCGTCTTCACCGTGTGATAGGGAACGCCGAGCCGCGCGCAGAACTCCGCGATGGGCGAAAAGTCCATGCCCCCCAGTCCCATGTCGATGGTCACGGCGGTCAGTTCATAGGGACGCGGGTAATATTCGCGCATCGCCGCCAGCAGCGCCAGTAGCGTCAGTGAGTCCTTGCCGCCGGAAACGCCGACGGCGATCCGATCCTCCGGCTCGATCATTCGGTAGTCGTCGGCACAGCGCCGAACCAAACCCATCATTCTTTGCACAGTGAAGCCTCCGTTTCGGGGGAAATACGAATTTCCAAGCAAAAAATTGAAATTGAGAAAACAAGAGAAAACAAGAGAGACCAAGAGAATACAAGAGATCATTCCATGAAAAACAAATTTTCGAAAAAATGTGCTTGACATTGGAAAAACCCCGTGGTATAAAGAGAAAGCTGCGCGGAACTATTGTACGCCTCCGCGCGAAAAAAGTCAAAAACTTTATGAATTTATTCGGAGGAAATATCCATGTCCACGACACTCGTCAGAAAAGAAGACGTGCAGCGTAAGTGGTACGTGATCGACGCGGCCGACAAGCCCCTGGGCCGTACCGCCGTCATCGCGGCGAACATCCTGCGCGGCAAGGTCAAGCCCGACTTCACCCCCAATGTCGACTGCGGCGACTTCGTCATCGTCATCAACGCCGACAAGGCGGTCCTCACCGGTCGCAAGCTCGATCAGAAGTACTATCGCCGTCACTCCGGCTGGATCGGCGGCCTGAAGGAAGTTAAGTATAAGACCCTCATGGCAGAGCGTCCCACGTTCGCTTTTGAGCTGGCGGTCAAGGGAATGCTGCCGAAGAACACCATCGGCCGCAACGCCATCACCCGTCTGAAGGTCTATGCCGGCGCAGAACATCCCCATGCCGCGCAAAAGCCCGAAGCCTGGACGCAGGACTAATCAGGAGGTAACAGACTATGTACGAGAGCAAGAGACAGTATCAGTACGGCACCGGCAGACGTAAGTCTTCCATCGCCCGCGTTCGCGTCTATGAGAACGGCACCGGCTCCATCACCATCAACGGTCGTGACATCGACGACTACTTTGGTCTGGACACCCTGAAGCTCATCGTCCGTCAGCCGCTGGTCGCTACCGAGACCGTCGGCAAGGTCGACGTCGTCTGCACCGTGCAGGGCGGCGGCGTGACCGGTCAGGCAGGCGCCATCCGCCACGGCATCTCCCGCGCTCTGCTGGGACTCAATGCGGAAAATCGCGCTACCCTGAAGGCTGCGGGCTTCCTGACCCGTGACCCGAGAATGAAGGAACGCAAGAAATACGGCCTCAAAGCCGCCCGTCGTGCGCCTCAGTTCAGCAAGCGCTGAGTTTTTCCAATACAACCAAAATCCCCGAAATTGTTCCGATTTCGGGGATTTTTTGTTTTCACACTCGTCCCATGGTCCTGCAATAGTTTTTTGATATATGAGTATAAAACGAGTGAAATTGGTATCAAGTTCTTTCAGGAATAGGAAAGCAATAAATGCGAGTATGGGTTTTCCAAATAATGGAGTTGCGTCACGTGAGATTGATCGCAGGTAAAGTCAGGATAACTTGAAAAAGCCCGCAAGCCCACAGAAAAGTGAGCTTGCGGTGTATGCAGAGATATGGTGCCTATCATTTTACTCGGCGGCGGTTGAACTGTTGCAATGCCTGCTTGGACGGAGGCTACCCCGTACCTGATAGTGGGAGCTGCAACAAAAGATAGCGGCTAAAAGCTCGGAAGATAGAGAAGGTTGCTATATGCCGCACTCGAAGGTATCAAGAATGGTGTTCAGGCATATATCCCTAACTTCCATGCACGAAGGGTAATGCTGTGCGCAGGTATTAGATATATCAACGCAAGATGAAGGGTTATCTTGACGATGCGATTATTCTGCGCCAACCTGCAGTTTTTCCTCCATTGATATAATGGTCAACTTCGCCTTGATTGTTCCGCGGTAGGAGACAAGAGCCCTGCCTTCGTTAATGAACAGCTTATCTGCTGTCTGATATGCGGCAATAATTTTTTCAACCTTTGAGGGGTCGAACGATTGCTCGTTTATTCTACTTTTTATGCGTTGCGCATCCAAAGAAAGTGCCAAGAGATAGTACAAATACCCAATAGAGACGCTGGGTTGCTCCTGTGAGGATGCCAAAATGCCTTTGCGAGCATATTCTTCTACTTTGTCATACCGACCAATATCTAAATATAACTCAGCGAGCTTCATGCAACATTGAGGAGCAACAGGCACTTTATGTACGCCGGCGCCCAGTGTAGCAATTGCCTTTTGATAATCATTTTGCTGAAGGTATATTTCGGCTTCGGCAATATATGCATGCTCATCATGCGGGATAAATTGTTTATATTCCTTGATAATTTCTTTTGCAGAATGAACATTTTGCTCATATTTTTCTATGTCAGGGGTCGAACACAGGCTGTCCTTATAGTAATCAATAACAAAGGTGAATGTTCTCCATGTCCAATACTTTCGTGGTATGCTTTTTAGGTCTTCCAAGCCTTTCTGACAGTATGCGTCATTTCCGCATTCCTGCGAGTACTTAATCATCGCAGGAAGCAAGTCGGTGCTTGTCGGATAACGTTTAACCCCCATTGCTGCAACGTCAGCAGCAAATGCAGAACAATGCTCCTTTGCAAACTCTACGGATAGATTATGATACTCTGCCTCCGAACCGCGAAGACCTTCCTCGTTTTCACGCAAATAGTCATAGAGTTCTCTGGGAGGGAGATCTTTTCGTACCAGAGCAGAGCGAATTTCCTCGATAGATGTAAAATTAATTGTAACATTCTCCATATTTATACTACACTCCTTTGATTTTTCTTAAATACATTTCCGGTTACAGCCGGCCTTGCAGACGTGTTTTTAATAGAATCCGGTTCAGATGAGCCTTTCGAACTTAGTTCTTTGCTTGCATTTTCTTTATGAGGGTCATATACATTATTCAGTCGTATTGTTTCTTCGTATTTTTCACAGTACCACACTAATTTTTGGGATGGAGTTTCGATTTGAAAATATGTACTAATTCGCAATACAAACTCTGTCTGTGTGGTGCTTTGTTGATCTCTGTCAAGGACATCCGGTGTTCCTCTAACCAACAGGCTCCCATGATTAAAGCTGCATTGGCCGTATTTCGTCTTGTCTAAGAAAAGACCACCAGATCGAAATTGATTCACTATCTGCGTACCGTGCTGTACTTGAATTGTGTGTTCTGCTTTATGTGCATGACCACAGAGATATATATACGAATTACAATGCGCCATTGCTGTGAAGAGTGCTTCTTTTGTTTCATTTGAAAGATAATCTATTTCGTGATGACCTACAAATATAGTTAATACACAATTATGATTATCTTTTCCAACACCGATATTAGAAAGCGCTTCCAGCCCTTCTTTTGACAGGGACATTCTTCCCCCAGCTTGGTTCGGCAGTGGGTCTTCATCAATGATGAGTTCTCCCGCTTCTCTAAACTGTGCTTGCTTTCTTAAAAATGTGTCAACCTGTTTTGATGCTTCTTCATTATGACCAAGATCGAGTTCGTTAAATACGCCTTTTTTAATTCCATTAATAAAATCGTGATATTCGGAACCGATAACACTTTGACCGGCGATTAAGGAGGTGTTGATAAGAACAATGCGAACACATGAATTTAACTTAGGCAGTTCAACGTATTGTACACCAACCTCGTAATTGGAGGCTGTGCATTCCAGTTGCTTATCAGAATCTTGAGAATTCTTTCCAAAGGGGGAAAATCCTGCTCTTGAAAGGAATTTAAAGAAATCACCAAAGGCTTTGGAATACAAGACCTCTTTTTCGGCCTCTTCGAGAGAGAACTCCCACGGGTTATTGAGTAAATCGTTTGCTTTTTTTCGCACGATTTCACGACGTGTCAAATAAAAGTTGTATGCGTCATCAGATTTTTGGCACGCGAACCGGTCGAGATCGTGATTCCCCGGAACCGCAAAACAAGGAGTATCAGGATTCTTTAGATTTTCTATAAATTGAATTGTTTTGTCTGCGCTATTAGGCGTTAGAAAACCTTTGTTAAATATGTCGCCTGAAATTATTAAACAGTCCGGATTAATATGTAAATTTTGCATTTTGCGCTGAATGCTATTTCGGAAAGTCCCCGCTCTGACACTTTCCGACTGAAAATGAAGATCAGAAATATGTACGAATGAAAAGATAGATCGTAGTTCTTTTGCTGGCATTGTTCCACTTCCTTCTTTGCGCAACTGTTTTCAACTTACGAGTTAAAATAATTTAAATAAATGATTATATCAAAATAGTCTCAGTGCCCCCCTTTGAAATTGTTTAACACATATTACTTCCATCTACTTGCATCTTTCCGGATTAGTGTTTCGGGTGGGGATGCCTAAAATGTCGTGCGTGATGCGCTGGCTATGGCTCTCTACACCTCTATAGTATTTATGTATTGCCGCAGACAGATTTGGACACCAGATGACAAAAAATTGCAAAAAAATACTTATGCATATGTCGGAGTGATACGAGGAAAGCCGCAGTGAGCATTATTATGGATCGAGTCTTTTTTGTTTTTATATGATTGTACAGGATTCTTGGTTTTGCGTGCCTCTGACGATGGACGCAACAGGCTTTTTGCTGCGGTGTGATGCGCGATAGATCTTTGCTCGTAGGCGGAGCTATGAACATAAGAGGACAGAAGAACCACCTCCGTGCACAATGGACGGAGGCGGTTCTTTTGCTCACAAACACAACGAGCAAGATACTTTAGAATGCAATTTTGTATGCATCTAAAACGAATTAAAAGCGCAGCGGCAAAGCCCCAATATTGGAACTTTGCCGCTGCGCTTTTTGAACGGATGATGGGTGCACGCTATATTTCGCGTTGTTGCCACCTCCGGTTGATTTGCAATAGAGAAATTATTGCTGCCTGTGCATTTTCAGTTTGCAAGTACATCAACTTGAACCTTTTCATGATCAGCTTAGCTGGTTGGGGCAGTAATCACATTTGTTGTAATATTACGGCTATCAGATCCGGAGGTGTCCATTGCCCTTACGGTAACAACCGCATAGTATGTTGCACCGGGTTCCCCGTGGATGGTATAATCACCATAGTGTGAATTATCGTGTGTGGTAATCAGACCATTCACTACGGTCCCACGAATTGTTTTCACTCTCGCTCCGCCGGTGTATACCCTGACTTCAGATACACCAATTTGCGTGAGTCCCGTGCGTGCAGCAAATACTATAAAGGACAGGTTGATGTCTCCGGCATGTTTTCCTTGGCTCAAAGATGCCGTATAATAAGAGAGATAAGCGCTTGCTTGCGGTGCGATGGGCGCATCTGCCGCCGTTGCAAAGACACTAAACGAAGAAAGTAAGATGCATAGTACAAGTACAGCGGATAGTAGCTTTTTCATGTATGCCTCCTTAGATTGAGTCGATAATTTCTTTCATGGTTTCGAGTGATAGATTTCCCCAAATATTGATGACGTATGTGCCATCTGACCATACAGCGACGATGTCAGTGGTATTATGGAAAATATGGAAAAGCTGCGTGCCATGCGGGTACTCCTCGACAGTGTATCCATCTTTCTCGTATATCCCTTTGTCAAAGGCATTCCCGTCAAAATACTTAGAGAAGTTGATAAAGATAGTGCGACCGTCACCGGACGAAGCTGCCAATTCAATGACTGAGGCGGAGCTGGCGGTATGCGTTTCCACAAGGAGATTTGTGTATCCATCCGGCAGCCATGCCGGAGCGAAGGAGGATGGGAAGCCCTGTGCAGATAAAGCATCGGTTAATTCGGAGCTAACTGCAAGCGGCATGAATCCGTATTTGTTCTCCGTTGCAGGTGCCGAAAGTGAAAAAGTCTCTTTTGTCCATCGCGCTATGGCTCCGAAGATGTCTATGCCACTTACTTGCACAATAACGGAAGTGAAGAGAACCAGCGCAATCGCCGCGGCAAGCGGAGAAATTTTTCGTAGAATTTTTCTCCTGCGGGGACAATTGTTCTTTGCCGGATCGGCTTTGCTATGTGCAGGTTCCTCATAAAGCCGAAGCCCGTCCGCTTCCGGGGTGGAATAGTTTTGCTGAAAGGAACTCCACGCATCATCAATATTGGGCAGACGCCCGCTGGGATTTTCTGTTTCTTTCTGAAGTAGCACCTCCTCAATGGCTGCGTAATAGGCCTCATCTTCCTTGCAGTTTGACGACAACTCAGCCGTATACAACAACTTTTCTAATTCTTCAACGGTGAGATTCTGCAGTGCGGTGTATTTTTCAGGAACGTCTTGATTGGTATCTACCATCTTCAGCCCTCCTATAAGCATTATGTATGTATCGGCTATGATTTGGACACGTCTTTTTTGGCTTTTTTGATTTTTCCTATCACTCGTTGTACCCTTTTATAGCAGGCCCATACGGAAATGCCGTATGAATCGGCAACTTCACGGTAGGAATAGCCGTGCAGAAAGATCTTTTTCAAAATATCAATGCTTTCCTTATCGGTAATGCTCCTCAGCTCGTCCAGCTCGTCCGACCGTATATCGACCACATAGGGCAATTCCGGGTCTGTAAGCTTTTCCAGAGACACCAGCAGTTTTGCAAGGAGTCGCTGTTGTTTCAAAATATTTGAACAAACATTTCTCGTCGTTTGTTTCAACCATCCGATCGGATTAGGACTGCTTACAAGAGCATCCGGCTTTTCGCAGGCAATGCGAAAGGCTTCTTGTGCCGCCTCGGTTGCCCTTTCCCAATCTCCAACAAAGCGGTAAGCATGAACAACCATTGCACGGAAATGTTGACGGTATAAAACCTCAATTTGCTCGGAATGCTCTTTTTTCATTCCCATGTCCCTTTCTGCCTCTCGTTATTGTCCCTGCTTACCAAATTTTTCAATGCACAATCGCACTAATGCCTCGATGCCGTCAAGCATTTCGGCTGGCTGTTGGTTGAGCAAGCTGAGGATATTCCGACACTTTATGGAATCACTTCTCGCAAAGATTAAGGCATCGGCGCTCACACCTAAAGCAATGGACATTTTGCGTAGCATTTCAAGGCTCATCATTTTACGTCCGGATTCTATTTGGGAAATATAATTCTGCTCGGTGTCGATACGCGCCGCCAGTTCTTCCTGTGTAATACCCAACTGGTTTCTGTAAAACTGAACCTGCGTGCCGCATAACATTTGCAATTCTTTCTTTTCAGCATTCATGACTCGCACCGTCCTACTTCATTATGGTAATAATTATATTTCCACGAGGCGGTGCGCGAAATTGACCAATAGGAACTATTTATATTACCAATAGCACTGATTCCGGGTTACTAATGATCCCCCCATTATTTTTGCCCACTTTTTTCGCCTCTTTCATGCGCTGTGCTTAATTGCTACGGCGGGTGCTATTGTGGTACATTTTTGAGTGACTTGTAAAGGGAAAATAAGAACTATCTGCATAACTCTCCCTTGCGAAGTACCGCTGTATTAAGTATACTTGGATTAGACAAGGACTCGATTTGCATGACGACCGATTTGAGGAAAACGCAAGTCGGCAGAAGGTGTAGGCTCGCTGTATGGCGGAAGTGGGGCTTTGAGAGGGCACACGGCAAGCGCTGAGTTTTGCAGCTTACAAGCACTCACTTCGGTGGGTGCTTGTTTTTCTTATGATTAAATCGGAGAGCTCCGATTTTTGGAGGACGCTGTATGAAGACGCGAAGCAAAATCGTATACGCGGGGCTGAGCCTGTCGACGTGCAGCTATGAGTTCGGCGACGCGCGATTCGTTCTTTTGGGCGTGCTGCGCTGAAGTCGACGGTTGCAATTGCGGCGATTTATAGTATAATACGTAGGGCGGGCTGCAAACGGCGGCTCGCCCGAAATCATGAAAGGATAGGAACCGATGAACCAGAAAGAACTCAGTGAGCTGCGCCGCCGGTGGAAACCGGATCGGATCGCGGTGGGACATATTTACGGCTGCTTTGTCAACAGCGCCCGCGAGATCGTCGCGGAGCTGGACGAGTCGCTGGGTCTGCTTCCGCAGCAGGAAGCGGAAAAATATCTGGAGCTTTTGAAAAAGGCGCTGTCCGGAACGCTGGACAAGAACCTGATCGACATCGTTTTTTCCACGCAGCAGGTCATGCACGGCGAGGAGCACCGCCTCCTGTCGGATCTGCGCGCCTGCGAGCTGAAGGACGGGCAACTCCGCCAGACTTTCTATCAGAAAGTTGTATCGACGCTCGACATGGGCAACACGAACTATTTGATCCTGCTTGCAAACGATCACTATGACGTCCCGCGCCGCAGCAAGGACGATCTGGAGCAGGAGGATGCCTCCGAGGAGGTCTTTTCCTACCTTGTCTGCGCCGTCTGTCCGGTCAAGGCGGGAAAGCCGGAGCTGGGCTATTTTGCGGGGGACAACGAATTTCACTGCACTGCGAGCCAACTGGTCTCCGCGCCGGAGCTGGGCTTCCTGTTTCCCGCCTTCGACGATCGCAGCACCAATCTCTATAACGCGCTGTTCTATTCGCGCAAGCCCGCGCAGCTGCATCAGGAGTTTATCGAAACGGTGTTCCATACCGAGCCGCCGATGTCCGCGCCCGAGCAGCGTGAGGCCTTCGAGTCTGCGCTGACGGAGGCGCTGGGGGAGGAATGCAGCCTGAATGTCGTGCAGGGCGTCCATGAGCGCCTGACCATGCGGATCGAGGAACACAAGGAACGCAAGGACCCCGAGCCGCTGACGGTCACCTCCGGCGAGGTGAGCGCGATGCTACAGGACTGCGAAGTGACCGTGGAGCGGGCGCAGGCGTTCCGAAAGTCCTGCGAGGAGCGCTTCGGCGAAAACGCCGCCCTGCGTCCGGCCAATCTCATTAATCCGAGAAAGGTGCAGCTCAAGACCGGAAAGATCTCCCTGACCGTCGATCCGGAGTACAGCTACCTTTTGGAGACCAGAATGCTCGAGGGGCGGAAAGTCTTGGTCATTCCGCTCGACGATGATCTGGAGTTTAACGGCCTGCCCGTCGGCATCACGACGGAATAGAGAAAAGGAGCTTAAAAAATGAAACACTCTCGTGAGGCGCTGCTCCGCTTCCACGGAAGACCGCCGATGGGCGCGGCGCTCTCTCTTGCGCTGGAGCATCTGGTCGCAATGATCGTCGGCTGTGTCACGCCCGCGATCATCATCGCGGAGACGGCCAATCTGGCCTATGGCGACCGCGTGCTGCTGATCCAGACCTCGCTGGTCATGTCGGCGGTGTGCACGCTCATCCAGCTCTTCCCGCTGGGAAAGCGCTTCGGCGCGGGTCTTCCGATCATTCTCGGCGTCAGCTTTGCCTATCTGCCAAGTATGCAGGCCATTGCCGCGACGGGCGGCGGCATTGCGGCCATTGCGGGCGCGATGCTGGTCGGCGGACTGGTCGCGGTGTTCGTCGGTATTTTCGCAAAGCAGATCCGCAGGCTCTTCCCGCCGGTGATCACGGGAACGGTCGTTTTTACCATCGGCCTGTCCCTCTATCCGACGGCGATCAACTACATGGCGGGTGGCACGGCCAACACGGCGGCCTCCGTGGCGGCCAAGGGACTGCCGACGTCGCTGATCTACGGCTCGTGGCAGAACTGGCTGATCGCGTGCATTACGCTTGCGGCGGTCATGGTGCTGAACTATCACGGCAAGGGCATCTGCAAGCTGGCCTCCGTCCTCATCGGTATGGCCTTCGGCTATCTGGTCGCGCTCTGCTTCGGCATGGTGGACTTTTCGGGGATCGGAGGGGCTGCGTGGTTCTCCCTGCCCAAGCCGCTGCACTTTGGCGTGCGCTTTGAGCTATCCGGCTGTATTGCGCTCGGGCTGCTGTTCGCGATCAACTCGATCCAAGCCATCGGCGACTTCTCGGCTGTCACCGTGGGCGCGCTGGGACGGGAGCCGACGGACGGCGAATTGCAGGGCGGTATCATCGCCTACGGCGTCGGCAACATCCTTGCGGCGCTGCTCGGCGGCCTGCCGACGGCGACGTATTCGCAGAACGTCGGCATCACCACGACCAATAAGGTCGTCAACCGAACCGTTTTCACGCTGACAAGCCTGTTTTTGCTGCTTGCGGGTGTGTCGCCGAAATTTGCGGCGATCCTGACCACCATTCCGCAGTGTGTGCTGGGCGGCGCGACCGTGACGGTGTTCTCGACGATCGCGATGACCGGCATGAAGCTCATCGCCTCGCAGGGACTGACGGCGCGCAACACAACGGTCGTCGGCCTTTCGGCGGCGCTCGGCGTGGGCGTGGCGCAGGCGGGCACGGCGCTTTCGCAGTTTCCGGAGGCGGTCACGATGATCCTCGGCAAGTCGCCCGTTGTGATCGCTACGATCATGGCGGTGCTGCTGAACCTGATCCTGCCGAAAGAATCGCAATAAGATCAAAGAAACAGGCGGAGGAGCGACTGCTCCTCTGCCTGTTTCTGCTTTCTATTCCTCCATATGCCAGCCCTCGGCCTGCTCGCGGATTTGCAGGAAGCGCCGATAGAGACCGTCCTGCCGCGCCAGCTCCGCGTGCGTGCCGTGCTGCACGATCCTGCCGTCGTCCACGACAAGGATCTGGTCGGCGTTTTGAATGGTGGCAAGCCGGTGGGCGATGGTGAGAATGGTCTTGCCGCGTGTCAGTTCGGAGAGGGCGTGCTGGATCAGGTGCTCGTTTTCCGGATCGACACTGGCCGTGGCCTCGTCGAGAAGAATGACCGGTGCGTTCTTCAGGATCGCGCGCGCGATGGAAATGCGCTGTCGCTCGCCGCCGGAGAGCGTTCCGCCGCCTTCGCCGACCACGGTGTCGTAGCCGTCGGGCAGCGCCATGATGAAATCGTGGCAGCGAGCCTTCTTGGCCGCGTCGATCATTTCCGCCTCCGTCGCGTCGGGTTTGCCGAAGAGGATGTTCGCGCGGATGGTGTCATGGAAAAGGTAGACGTTCTGGAACACCATGGAGATGTTGGAGAGCAGGCTGTCGCAGGTGAGTTCCCGCAGGTCGTGGCCGCACACGGTGATGGCGCCGGACTGAGGATCGTAGAACCGGGCCAGCAGGCTGCAAATTGTCGTTTTACCGGAACCCGAGGGGCCGACGATGGCCGTGGAGGTTTTCTCCGGAATGGCGAAGGATACATCCTTGAGCACCTGCCGGGAATCATAGCCAAAGTCTACATGCCGGAACTCGATATCATAGTGCTCCAGCGGAATATCCTTGCCATCCGCGTCGATCAGGTGCTCGCCGCGCAGCGCATCCAGCTGATCCATCGCATCGTCGATTACACTCAGCGTATGCGCGCTGTCGCTGATGGGCTCAAGGCTGGCAAAGATGCTGAAGGAGAAGAAGATGAACACCAGCGCCACGGAGAGCGTGCCGTACCAGATGATCAGCATCGGCAGCTGAATGGCCTGATTGCTCTTTCCGTTGGAAAGCACCAGATCCAGCCGGATCGAGCGCGTATCCATCATGCCCGTTACAGTGGGGTATATGGCGCTGTGAATGGCACAGAGCGCGGAGACCGTCGCGGCGCTGATCAGGCACAGCCATAAAAAGCTGCACGGCCTTGCGGGATACGCGCGGCCGCGGCCGGTGGTGTTTTCGCCGTCGTCCAGCAGCATGCCGATGGGAATCATGCAATAATAGGTAGCGCACAGCCGCGCGGAATGCACAAGCGCGTGCGCGCCGCTGCCGAACAGCGGCGTGAGCCACGCGAGGTTGATGGAGCGGAACT
>OIYV01000733.1_pt1 | contig 17222 bp, 6 predicted proteins | sample 1588251 | NCBI WGS metagenome assembly OIYV01 (sample SAMN03283282) | human gut metagenome | biome: human-associated habitat; material: feces | host: Homo sapiens | place: Peru | collected 2012
CTTACTTCCATTTATCTCTGTAATATATTTACGTAGTGATAAGTCAAATGGTTTTTTTACTTCATGTTTGTTTGTTATTTTAAATCCATTTTGCATATTTCCTTCTATTGTCTCTGTATATCCTTCTGGCACAACTTCTTCAATTGTATATACAATTTCTTCTCCATTTTCATTTTTAGCTAGATTTTCAAATTTGTATGACCAATTGTTGTCTTTATTTAATGTTGCTGTTCTTACTGTTTGTGTGCCTTTCTTCAAGTTTACAACTATTGATTCTGGTCTTATTTTGTCTTTGTTGTTTTGGTCATCCCATACTTTTGTTACTGGAATTTCTATTTTCTCTGGTGTATATGTATTTGTTACTGTAAAGCCTTCTGTTTTACTTCCTGTTATTTCTACTGTGTATCTTTCTGGCACTGGATCTTCTTTTATTGTATATTCTATTTCTTTTCCGTCTTTATATTTTTCTAAGCCTGTAAATTTTCCTGTCCATTGGTTTGCTTCGTTTAGTTCTAATGTTTTTTCTGTTTCTACTCCATCTGCTAGTAATTTAATTGTTATTTTTTCTGTTCTCTTTCCATCTTGATTATTATTATCATTCCATACTTTTGTTACTGGAATTTCTATTTTTTCTGGCGAATATGTATTAGTAACTGTAAAGCCTGTTGGTTTATTTTTTGTTATTCCCACTGTATAACCTGTTGGTACTGTTTCTTCCTCTATTGTATACTGTATTTGTTTTCCATCTTTATATTTTGGTAAGTCTGTAAATTTTCCAATCCATCGATTTGCTTCACTTAATTCTAATGTTTTTCCTGTGTCTTCTTCATCTGCTAACAATTTAATTATTACTTTGTCTGTTCTCTTTCCGTCTTGGTTATTATTATCATTCCATAATTTTGTTACTGGGATTTCTATTTTCTCTAATTTTACTCTTATTTTTTCAAAATCGTCATCGTCTTGTTGTCCTTCATAATAGCCGTTTGGATTTTTTAATTGTTCTTCTGTATATTCATCTTTTCCTGTATATCCTATATCTGTTGTTACTAATTCTTCTGCTGTCTTTGTTTGTATTGTTCCTGGCTCTGAATCTCTATCTTTTCCTACTTCTGTTGTTATTACTGTTCCTTTTTCGTCTATCTCTTCTGCTATCCATGCCAAGTTTGTTAGTATTTGGTCTTCACCTATTACTTCTACTACACATTCTATTTCAATCGTTTCTGATGATATTGTTCCTGTTTTGTATGCTTCTATATTGTTTGTTCCTGTTTTTGTTACTGTTAATCTATTTGTCGCTTCATCATATGTTCCTGTATATCCTTCTGTATTTATTTTTGAATATTTTAAACCTTTTGGCAATTGGTCTATTATCTTTGTTGCTCTTCCTGCCATTTCTCCTTCATTGTATATTTTTATTGTATATGTTACTGTATCTCCTTTTTGTACTTCTACTGGATCTTTTCTATGTTTATACTCTGCTGTTGTTGTTTTTACTCCTGTTGTAGCATCTACTGCATTTAATCTTGTTGTATCATTGTTATCTGTTCTTCTTTCGTTTTCTATTGCTACACTGCTTCCGTTTCTTGTTACTTTTGTTATATATTTACGTAGTACCAAGTCAAATTCTTTTTTAGGTACAATCTCGTCTCCTTCTGAAATTTTTTCTTTATCTATTTCTACTACTGCTTGGTTATTACTAGCATTTTCTTCTTCTTCTGGATACATAAATGTTGCCGTTGTATTTGTATATGAAGAAGTAACTTTAATAGACACTTCTGACATATCGTATGTATCTATAAATTCTGGTGTATCTGATGCTCCTTTTTCAAAAAACTTATAAAATCTTATATAATATTCTATTCCTGTTTGAAGTGATGTTACTTCTTGTTCATCTTTGTTTACAAATTTATATATTTTATTATATGCTTTCATTCCTGGTATAGAATCCTTTACAGGTATTAAATAAAACTTAGGTATTAGTGTTCTTTTTGCATCATATAGCAATATATTTGTAGCATCTATTTCTCTTCTTGCATTTCCTTCGTCTATACCTGTTTTAATTTTTATAGGCCCTATTTTATAAAAATTATATGATTCATAACTATCATTACTTGTTATTTTTATTTGTTCTGTTTTATCAAATTCATTTTTCCCTATTTTTCTTGTTCTTGCACCTGTTGTTGGGTATGTTGCAGCATTATTTATTGCTCCATATACTAAATAACGGTAAATTCTATCTAAATTATTTGCTATTTTAGTTTCTATATTATTATTTCCATTAATACTTAAAAATTGTGATGGATACATTGCAGATTGTGATACTGTTGGGTTTTTATTAGCTTTTTGTTCATCATAATTTGCAAAATACCACATTGCTAATTGTTGTATTACTTCTATATCATCGTCTGTAATATCTCCTTGTTGTGTTCCTGGTACTCCTGCTTTATCTAACAATTCTTGTTTATATTTTGATGCTTCATAAACAGTTTTGTTTTCTGAATTTACTTTATCTTTAGGTAGATATGATTCATCTAAAACCCATAATATTGCATTATATATATTCACTTTCACATTTTGTTCGTCAACATTACTGTCAATTTTAAAATTCTCGTTTCTGTTAAGATCTATTCCATATAATTCTTTATACTTTTCTATTACTCTATCTGCATTTTCATGCATTTCTGACTGGTCTTCTTGTATATAGTTTATAGGTTCTTTAGATACATCTGTATTTTGACTACTTGTGCTTTCTCCAAATCCTTTTCCACCTCTTAAGCAATAAATAGGTTTTGTATATTTTGAAAAATCGTTGTTTTTGTTGTCATATATTTTAACAACTGTATACCAAAGCGTGCTTCCTTCTGTTTTTCCTTTTACTTTATATTGGTACTTAGCTTTTGTTTCAAATGGTCTTTCCATTTGAGCACCTAAGCTTCTAGTTACATCTACTGCGTTTGTTTTACTGAAAAAAACTCCTGCAGTAATTAATATTAATGCAATTAGTAAAATCTTAACTCTCTTCATATTTACCATCCTTTTTGTTTCTTTCTTAATTATATATTATTACACTTTTAACCCTAAATCAATAGGTCTTTTCAAAGGCTTTTTTAAGCAATAAAAAGACCTTAAAAACTCTTTACGGAAGCCCATTTTTGAAGAATTGTGTTTTTTTAAACATAATATGACATTTTCATATCATTTTTTTAAATTTTGTCATTTATATTACAAATAATCTTCAAAATCCTTTCTTCCGTAGGTTTTTATGCTTGTAATGTTTTTTAGTTGTAGATGCGGAGTTCCGTACAACATTTACAATTATTTTTTGGCATACGCAATACGCCCCTACGTTTGTAATGAAAAACGAAAAATGAAAAGTGAATAATAAAAGGGGGGCAGGATTCCGGCCGACACAGGGCCTGGCCCTACGCTTTCAATGAAAAACAAAAAATCAACGAAAGATTTTTATTATCTTTCGTTGATTTTTATTACGTATTATTTCTTAAGTACAAATTTCTTTATTAATATTATGCCTACTCCTATTACTGCTACACTGCTTATTGCTATTACTATTATTTGTACTGGTGCTTGTTTGTTTTCACCTGTTGGTTTTGATACTATTAATTTTTCTCCTCCAAGTCCCCAATACTCATCATCCTCGTTTAGTTTGAAAAATCCTCCTGAAAGTAAATTATCAATCTCATATTGAGTTGTTGGATATTGTACACCTGTTATATTTTTTGCATCATCGTATGTTACGTATGAATTTAATGTTAATCTATTGTCATCACTGCTTACATACTCTAAGTTTCCTGGAACTGAGTCTATGTCTCTCTTTCCTGCTGCATTTGTATAATGTGTTATTTGTGCTAAGCAACCTGCATAAGATATTTCTTTACTTGCAGCTGACAATGTTGTTTCTAAGTTTACTATTAATGAATAATCTGTATTATTATCTGTATATGTTGTTGCATTATCTACATCTTTTATTAATGTTTTTGTTACATTACCTGGTTTGTTCTTTATTGTAGCTATATTGTTCATTATCTCACGTTTTCCATCTACATCATATTTATATTTATCAGTTGGAGTGTTTGAATCTTGTTCAAAAGCATTATCATTTTCTGCTCCTTCATTAATTTTAAACTCAGCATTTATAGTGTCTTCTATACCAGTTACTGCTGAAGGTACTTCTTGATCAGTATCGTTTTTAGTGCCATTATAATAGAATTGTCCTAAATATTTTCCTATTGAATTTGCATCAGTAGTATATGAATATGTTCCTGTTCTCATATCATTTTTTATATATTTTGTATATTTACCTAGATTTTTGTTGTACGAATCCATGCTACCTTCTTCTTGTGCTTTTTCATATTCGGTTACTAATGTTTTTGATAAATAATCTGGATCACTTTCGTTTTTAACTATATATCTATATTCTACTTCTACTTTTGCACCTTGAGCAAGTTCTTCAATATCTGTTTCTACTTTCCAGAAGCCTCTATCATTTCTATTTGATTTTATTACTGCAAGGCCTGTTTTCACTCCGTTTACTTTAACATCTTCAGTATTTAATAAATCTTCCAAAATATCACCTATCTTAGCATCAACTATTGGTTGGACACCTGTTCCTTGTGGTGTTATTTTCAATGCTGTTATATGTTTTTCTAGTTTTAATTTTGTATTTGGTCTTAGTGTTAAACCAAAGTTCATGTGTTCTAGTTTTAGTACTTCTTCACTTGTTTCAAACATTATATTATTCTTTCCATTGTCACTTGTTTCATGTTCTTTATTATCTACCGGAACATACACTTTTGATGTTTCTGCACACATCCAAGTATTTTCTAATGCTTCTTCACTTTTATCTCTTAATGTTTCGCCTATCTTTTTGTCTATATCTGTTGAATATGCCATTACTTCTAATCTTCTAGCTTCGTTATCTCTTGCTTTATTTGCTATATCTTCTGCACCTGCATACTCATTTGCATATACAGCTTTATTATACCACTCATTTTTATATGCAATATCTTTTGTTGATTTGTAATCTTGACCATTATATTTTTTAACATTTGCATTCATATCATATGTGCTTCCATCTCCATAAATAAATCTTATAATATAATTACCTGGTATAAAGTCTTTAAATTTGTACTCTCCTGCATTTGTTACATCAGTTTCATATACTGCCGAATCACTAAATCCATCTCTTGTTGTATAGTTTACTTTATTTGATCCACTTCTTGTTTGTTGCCAAATATACTCGTAATATTTTCCTCCAATTGTTTTTATTTCTATAAGTTGTACTATAACATCATTTATTTGAGTATCATCCTTATTCACTCCATTTGTGTCAATATCTTCAAATACATTTCCTGTTATCTCTCTTGTTTTTTCTTCTTTCATTTCAATCTTTATGCCTTTAGCTTGATCACAGTCGTCCTCATAATATCCCGATATTTGCTTTTGCTCTCCTGTATTAAAGACTGCATTACCTGGTGCTGAATCGTAATCAATAAAGCCTCCATTTGGTGTAGAATATTTAGTTATTTCTCCTGCATTTGAGAATTCTCCTGTTTTTAAAGCACGATTTTCATTTTTAGCTACCTCAAATGTTACTTCTATCTCTTTTCTGTAATTATTATCATTATTTAATGTACTAGTTCCTTTATGTGTAAATGTTATTTTTCTGTTAGTATCATCTATATCATAATCATAATCATCATCTTTTATAGTAGGGTTTATATATTTGCTATCATAATAATACTCAAACTCTTCTACTGTGCCTTCTTGTTTTGATTGATTCTTTAAGAATATTGAATATGTTACATATACTTTTAACTCATCATCTTTCGTTGCTTTATTTTGCATTCCCTTATAGTCTTCTTCTTGAGTAGTATCTTTTATTTCATTATAACTATCAGTTATGTAGTCTTGTATTCTAAAGTTATAGTCTGATTTATATAAGTATAAAGTATATTCAATTCCATCTGTTTCTGAAGATTGTTTTTGAGTTATTTCATCTAAGTCTAATGTTTCATCCATAATTTTTTTATAATCATATTTAGCTTCCTTATCATTTATTGTTACTCTTGCACTCTTAACATCTGTTCCTAATGCTAAGTCAAAGTATTTTTTAACTAATCCACAGTTTACATCTTGTGCATAATGCTCTCTGTTTATTTTTCCATCTTCTGTCCATACATCTTTCCAATTTGAGTCGTTTTCTTTTAAGTAGTTTGATGATTTTGCTTTCATTTGGAAATCAGTATTACCACTTACAGGATTCTCTCCTTTTATTCCCACTTGCAATTTTGATGTCTTTTCTGTGTCGTTATAGTCATATCCTAGTGGTGTTCCATCATTTGATTTTCCTTGGCTTATTGTTTCAAATCTTGCATTAAATGTACCTCTTCCTTCTTCAGTAGCCTTTGACTCTTTTGGTGATGTTAATCCATATATATTGTCAGAGATTTTTGCTGTCTCGTAGTTTATTCCATCATACAAGAATTTAACATAGTATTCTCCTTTTTCCAAGTTAGGGAAAATATATTCTCCTTCTTTTAACTCTATAGTGTCTGAACCACCATTATTTAGTGTATATGAGATTTTTTGTCCATTAACTGCTGTAGTATCTTCAAAGTCATTTCCATAAATGTCTTTTTCTATTCTTTCACCATTTGCATTGTATATTTCTATACCAATTCCACTAATTCCTTTTTCTTCGCCTTCATTTAACTTTCCATCTGGTCCTGAAATTTGTTTATTTCCTGTTTGTGTATCTTCCCATACAATACCACCTATGCTTATTATTGGAATGTCTTTAATTGTAACATTAACTTTCTTATTATCTTTAATTTCCGCATCAGACGACGTATTAAATTCTTGATCTAATATGTCTTTGTCTTTAGTTGCAGTAATTGTATAACCTTGATCTGTATATCTTATATTTAAGTGAATTTTTCCTACTAGTTTTTTATATCCTCGTGGTGCTTTAGTTTCTTCTAATGTAATTCTTGCTTCTTTACTCATATCTTTTATACGTATATTCTCTATTAATGCCTTTTCAGGATCAACACTTGTTGTTATAGATCCGTTGGTTTGTTTTTTTCCATCTTTATAGTATGATTCAATATTAGTAAATTCTAACTTGAATTCTGCTCCTTTTAGATTATCTCCATTTTTAGAATCTATTTTAAATAAATCTAGTTCTTTAAGTACCGGTATATCGTTAATTCCTATTGAAATAGAGCCTTTTTCAACTTTTGCATTGTCTGCTTTAAATTCGCTATCTAATACAGTAGAATCCTTACTTTGCTCTGTTATTTTATAAGTGTCTCCAGATCTTATAAATTTTACTGTAATTTTTCCTTCTATTTTTTTGTAACCAGCTGGAGCTTCTGTTTCTACCATTGTTATAGTTACTGGTTTAGTTATATCATTTATAACTACATCCTCTAACTCTATGTTTCCATTATTAGTTGTAGCAGTTATTGTTACAGTTCCTGATGAGGTTGTAGAATACCTTGCTAGAGATTTTATATTAGTTAATGTTATATTAAACTTAGCTCCTTGTACTCCACTGCTATCTAGTAAATCTGTTTTTCGTATAGTAAGTTTTTCTATTTTAGGATTATTTTTAATTCCTATTGCGATTGAGTTGCCACTAATTGTTTCAGTACCTGATTTAAATTCAGAATCTAATACTGTATTATCTTTACTCTTTACTATTGTGAATCCATTTTTATTTTTTGTTATAGTTACTGTCATAGTACCATTAATTTTTTTATACCCTGTAGGTGCGTATGTCTCTGTAATTGTAATTGTTATTGGAGCGTTTGCATCTTTAAATACTAATCCTTTTAATTGTAACTGCCCATTATTTATTACTTGGTTTGTAAAGTTAACATTTCCACTATCATAATTAGTAGATCCTATTTTTTTTACATTACTTATATTTATATTAAATTTAGCTCCACTTATTTTAGTATTTGCTGTATCTGTTTTTAATATATTTAATTCTTCTATTTTTGTTTCTTCATCATCTTTTAATGTCAATTTTAATTCCTTAGAATCTATACTTACATATCCTTTAAGTTTTTCTTCATTAAAATACAAGTTATTGTTATTAGTATTTGGATCAGTTGTTTTATTTCTTTTGTTCAAATTCCATGTTCCATTTTTATCATTATATGTCAATATTAAATGTACTTTTGCAGGTAACATTTCATATCCGGATGGTGCTTTTGTCTCTGTCACCGTCATATAAACTTTCGTTTTGCTTGTTGTAACAAGTTCTTCTATTTTTATTACACCATTTTTTGTCTTTAATCCTTCAATATATAATCTGTCCGTATCTTTATTCTCTACTGGAGAACGAAAAGTTAAACCGGTTTTTTCTGTATACATAATATTTTTCATTGTTTATTGTTTCTATTTTGCTTTTTCTTATTTTGCTTAATGGATATTCTGTTTTATCAATAGTTACAGATTCAACATTGTTAAAATAAATTTGGAATTCTGCGTCTTTTAGAGCTACTTTACCACTTTTATCGTACTTATATAATGTAAGGTTTGAAATAACTTTAGTCTGATTCTTTACTTTTATTTTAATTTCTTTAGCACTAGTATCAAAAGTAAAGTATTCATTGTATTTGTCTACATCGTTAAGAGTTCCTGCATTTATTCCGGGTCACTTTACCATTTTTTAGGCTTACAGTTAATATTACTCCATCCGAAGGTAACCCAAAATGTTTTTTTGGTGTTGTTGTTTCTTCTAAATTTATCTTAAAGCTGCCATTATCATTATTCGGAGTTATTGATATTTTCTCAAATTTTCCATTCTTTCCAGTACTTTTAATACTTTTAGTATTACTTATACTTTTAACTCCACCATTAGTTACTTTTGAAATTTTAATTTCAGCTCCTGATATTCCAGTAGAACCATCTAATTCTGTTTTATAAAATTGTAAATTTACTGGTGTTATTTTTTTAGTCCTTGTTGTTGAAACATGTATTAGCTTTTGTGCAGCTGCATCCCAATCCATGTTCTTCCAGACTTCTATTTCAACTTTATAATTATATCCATCATTTAGAATATTATTTACTTTTTTCTTCGTATTTAGCACCTTTGGACAATACATACAGCACTTTCCTGGCCAATAGTCAATCCCTGCTTTTTTTATCTCGTCTTCATATATTTTAAATAATTCCCACACTGCTGCCTGTGCTTCATTTCCTTTTTTATATTTTTCCTCAGTACTGTGCTTTGGATTAGTTGCTTGATGTAAATCATTAAATGACGGATACTTGTTATTTCCTACAGGGAAAGTAATATGTCCTAATATGTGCCAACAATCCCCATCTTTTGATTCTTTTCTAATTGTTTTTATTTTTTCCCACTTTCCTTCTCTATAGTTCCAAAACGCCTGTCCACTTTCAATACAATACCAGTTTACAGAACCATCTTTAGATATTTTATCAGAAAATATATTTATAGTATCTACAGCTTCAGATTTCGTACATTTTAATAAGAAAATCACCAAAAGTATAAAAAGAACTAAGATTATTTTTTTGCTACTTTTTCTAATTACTTTCATTAATATTCTCCTCCTTTTAGTACTTTTTTATCTATTAAGTAAATACCTATACCCAACACACTTAAGCTTATTAATACTATTCCAATATATAGTATTGGTCCACCTGTTTTTATTGAGATTATTAGGCTTGCGCTTTCAATGTCATCTTCTCCTTGCTTTTTATTTGCCGGAGTTGAATCTATGTCTTTTATTTCTTCTAGGTTTGTTACTGTTCCTATTTCTGCTGTATTTTCTATTGTGCCTGTACTATTACTGCTTAATGTTTTTGTTAATACTAATTTTACTGTTTGAGTTTTTCCTGGTTCTATTGCTATTTTTTCTAAGGTTTTATTATGCAATATTTGGTTTGTGTCTAAATACCAGTCTGGATTCATTTCTGAATTAAACTCTAGTTCCTCTGGCATATAATCTAATACATCACCTACATATCCTTGTACATCACCCTCGTTTGAAACTTTTATTTCGTATTGTACTAATATTGTAGAACCTGCTAATCTTTTTGCTGCTATTTCTATTTTTGCAAGATTTGTTTCGCCAAAATCGTAGTTTACACTTTCGCTACTATTTGTTACTACTACTTTAGATACATATTTTTCTAGGCTTAAATCAAATTTTGCATTTTCTATTAATCCTATATCTATGTTCTTTATATTTTTATCTTCTAATTTTATTATATCTGTTATTCCCATTAGTGAAGTTTTATTATTTACAGTTACTTGTTTTGATATTGCATCTGAATTTTCATCCTCTTTTGCATTTTCTACTTGGTATTTTGTTACTGTATATTTAGTATTGTCATATTTAAATACTACAAAGTAATCTCCATTTGGTATGTTACTAAATTTATATGTTCCCGTTAAATCAGTTACTGTAGTTAACTCTTTGCCATCCTTATCTTTTACAACATTTTCTTCTTTATCTAATAGAATTACCTCTATTCCTTTTAAAGTCTCTTCACTATTATTTTTTATACCATTTTTGTCTTTATCTAACCATGCTAATCCAGATATTGAATATGTTTTTGAGTCATCTGGATTATCTGAATCATCTGGTTCATCTGTTCCTCCTGGATTGTTTGGATCCTCTGGTTCATCTGTTCCTCCCGGATTATCTGGGTCACCTGGTTCATCTGTTCCTCCTGGATTATCTGAATCACCTGGATCATTTGGGTCTACCCAATCTTCATTTATAATAGTATTAGTTATTTCATTTGAATCTAAATATTCCTCATTCCCCAAATCTATTCTTGCCACATTTTTTATTACCTTGCTTTGTATTTCATCTTCTAAATCAAATGTAGTGCCTTCTATTTCTATAGTTATTTTTTGATTAATACCTAATGGGTACATTATTTTAATTTCATTGTTTTCAAATACATCTATTTCAGAATACAATTCATTATCTATGTATACTTTTACTTCGTTTATTTGTACCTCTTCTGGAACTATATCTATAATTGTTATCGCTTTTTCCACTTTTCCTACATTTTCAGCAGTTATAATATATTTTATTTGTTCTCCTTCCTTTACTTCTTTCTCATTATTACATACCTGATTCAAATTCCATCTCACCATTTCAACGTTAGAAACAAATATGTTGCTTTCATATTCTTTACCATTTTCTGTTTTTGCTATAACTGAACTATAGAGTTGTGCACTTTTAATGTCTTGAGGAAATTTTTCTACTTTTACTCTTAATCTCAAGATTTTCGTTTCATTTGCCCTAATTTCTGCTACATTACATGATGATATTCTTTCATCTTTATCATATTGCCAAGCTTCATTATTTTCAGATTTTTCTACATATGATAAATTATCTGGGATTTTAGATTTTATTGTAAGATTTTTTATAATATTATCTGTATTATTTTTTACAACAATGCAATATTCAAATTCACTTTCCTCGCTTATGGTTGTATTACTATTAATGCTTCTTGATACGAATATTGATATGTCACCTTTTTCTACATTAACATCTTTTGTTTCAACTTGTGCATTTGCATTTTCACTTTCTAAAAATGCTCTACCACCAATTTTATCTGTCCCTTCTTTTATTTTTATTGTAACTTCTCTTATTATTGTTTCGTTTGGATCAATTTTTTCAATATTCCACTCTTTAGTTTTTAATTCTTCATTGTCTGTAAATTCAATATCGCTTCCCTGTGCATATGTAAGTTCTGTATAAACTGCTCCTTCTGGAATTTCGTATTTTAAAGTTGCATTATTTATTGCTTCTGCTCCTGTATTTGTTACTTTAATTTCATATGTTACTATTTGTCCTTCATGGAAAGTTCCTGAAGTTGTTTTTGGCCTTATTGACATTATTATGTTGTTTTCTTGTGTTGTTCCTCCTATTTCTGAGGCTCCTCCTTTTGCCATGTTCATTAAGTTAAATGTTATTTTATCTTGTTTTGCTTGGTCTCCTAACAAATAGTTTATATTGACATTATTTTCAAATTGATCTTTTTCTTTTATTGATGTTTCGTCTATTTTTATTTTATAACCAAGTTCTAGCATCGCTGCTTGTTCTTGTTCTCCTACTTCTATTTTAAATGATTTAGCATTATTATAATTATCTATAGCATTTACCCAAGATGTTGAAGATGCTTGTGCATTTTCTTCTGTAGAATAATATACATTAACATTTTCTAGGTTTGTAGAAATTGCTGAATTTAGTATTGTTCCTTCTGCTAGTGTTCCTACTATGTTTACATTTGTTATTTTTTGTCCATTGTTATTTATTAATTTTGTTCCTATTGTGATATCTGAGTTGTCTTTTATTGTACTTATTAATGTGTTACTATTTATATTTTCTACAACATTGTCTCCAATTCTCATGCTATTTTTACTTAATATTCCTGTTCTAGATACTATATTTAAATTCTTTATTTTTTCTACATTGTCTGCACCATTAATACATGTAGCCTTTAACTCTACACTTTTGTTTGCCATAAAGTTTTCTGCTTTTAATTTTAAGTCTGCTACAATGGTTGCTCCATCTTGTGCAACATTATTGTATTTTGTTTGTTCTCCTTTTAGTTCTATTTTTAATACTTTAATTCCATTTTCGTTTGTTATTATTTCTGAAGATTTTATTTTTAATTCTTCATCGAATAATAAAGCAATATTATCTAATAATGTTACTTCTGTTATTTCTGCAGGAAATTCTACATTAATTGTAGGATTTTTAAATAGTTTATTGCTATTGTCTACTGATTTTAATACTGCTGTTAGTCTTAGTGTATTTTCCACTTGGTTTGATATTTCGGTTTTGTCTAAGTTTACTTCTATTGTTGTTTCTGGTTCTACTAAATTTGTATTTAATAGCTTACTTGCATTAGTTACAACTTCATCGTTTTTGTCTAGAACCATTAGTCCAACTTCTGAAGATAATTTTGAAATTTCTTCTATTCCTTTTGCGTTTAATGTTTTTATTGCCTTTTCATTTAATACTTCTAAGTTTCCTTCTTTTACTGTTCCTGTTGTTTCTATTACAATTTCTTTTACTTCTGTTTGATAATTAATTATAATGTCTTCTGATTTTTCTTCTGATAGATTTATTTCTTCTATTGGAGTATTCAAGTCTTCTGCATTATATATTTTTATTACTCCTTCTGCTCCTAAAAGGGCTTCTGCTTTTGCTTTGTTTATTTTTGTACTTTTATAATATGTAGATATATTATCTGTTTCTTGATCTGTTATGTCTTGTAGCATTATCTCTTTAGCTAGTTCTGGGTAAGATACAAATACATTCCAAGTTGTTTGGTAATTTGTGTCTTCTTTTATATACATATTTCCTTTATAGATTTTGTCTGTTATTGCAGTTTCTAATGTGTATAAATCTCCTATTGTTTCTATGTTTTCTAATTTTATTTCATTTTCTTTTTCTATAGCACCATTTGTTCTGCCATATAATTCTAATGTACTTTTTGCTTTTGATACAAATGGTAATATTCGTGTTTCTTCATTATATATATATGTGACTATAAATTCATCAGCTGTATTTTTTGTCCATGAAATATTGTTTTCTGCATTTGGATTGTTTAGTACTTCTATATATGTTTTTCCTTCTTCTTGGTTGTATTCATATTTACTATCTACTGAGTTTGTAAATTCCATATTTGATTTTCCATTTGTTGCTAATGTATTTTTTGCTGTAACTTTTACTTGCTCTGGTGCTGTTCCTATTTCTGGATTTTGTATTTCTATTTTTGTTGTTTTTATTGGTGCTTTACTTTCGTTTATATTTGATTTTACCAATACTTGTACTATTCTTTTGTTTGTTCCATCTATATTGTATATTCTGTTTGTTATTACTTCCTGTGATAATGTTACTTGTTCTTCTGTTATTTCATTTGTTGTCCATTCTATGTTTACATTTTTTGTTGTATTTATATCTGTAACATATCCGCTATTATCTGTATATTGTCCTGTTAATTTTATTTGGCTAACCATGTTTAATAAACTCAAATTGTATTCTGAATTTTTTCTAGCTACAATTGGCAATCCAAAGCTTATTACGTCTTCTGAGTATATTGTTTTTATATTCTTTTCAAATGCATTGCTACCATCTTTTAATTCAAAATTTGAGTTTGAAAATTCTATTTTTGCATTTTCTAACTTTCCCTCACCCTGTACGCTTATTGCTACAAATAAGTTTAAGTCGTCTGCATCTATATTTTTGCTTATTTGATTTTTAGTTCTATCATTTTCGTCTAAGTATGCAATAAACTTTACATTATCTGAATTTGTTTTGCTATCTTGTTTTGATAAATCCACTTCTGCTGCATGCGACAAAAAGGCTTCTCCTATGTATGTTCCGAAGCATTGCAAAATTAGCAAACGTTAATGTTATTACTAGTAACGTTGCTAATACTTTTCCCGTGGTTTTACCATTGTTCCATTTCATTAAATTATTAAACATAATTAGTTCCTCCCAAATAAATTGTATAAATCTGGCTATATATATATTTATATAGCATTATTTTTGCATTTTTATTGTAGATTGTCAATATATGTTTTTTTTATTAAAACATATATTTTAAAAATACCTATACGGAAGCACAAAATGCAAACTTTAATTGTAAAAAATTACATTTTTGTGACATTTTATATGTTTGCTATTTCATGTTATTTTTTCCCGATATAGCGCACTTCCACCTATATATTTTATTATAAACGCTTATGTAAACTTTTTCAAGAGATTTTCTAAAGATTTTAAAGTTTCTTTGGAAAAAAATTACTTTTTAGAAAAATAATTAGAGAAATTGTAATTTGTTTAGTTGATGTGAGAGGTGTGATGTTGGAAGTGGGATTTATAAGATCAAGGCTTCACAGTCCTTTCCCCTATTTTTTCTCACTTCTCACATCACACTTCGCACTTCGTGAAATTACATTTTTATGAAATAAATTTCTTTATTTTAAGCTTTTCTTTAATTTTGCTATGTGATCTAAAGTTTGCATATATCCTTCTTTATAGCAAAATTCTAGTTTATTTATGCTAAATGGTTTTGCGTCTCTTAGGTCTAACTCTATTACATAATCACTTATTCTAACTGATTCTCTTATAAGATTTTCTGTCATTAAATCTAATGACTGCATTCCTATGTTATATATTGTTTTTTGCTTTCTTGGAGTTTTTAGTTTAAACCTTATAGAAATTACTTTGTCTACTCCTAATTTTTTACATTCTGCAGATGGTAGATTGTCGAAAATTCCTCCATCTACGAATTGAAATTCTTTATATTCAAATGGAGCATACATTATTGGAAATGTGGAACTTGCTCTAACTGCTTTTCCTATTTCTATATCGTGTATGTACTCTTCCCCTTGTAAGTCTTTACTATTTGTAAATATTATTTCTCTATCTGTTATTAAATCAGTTGCTGGTATAGATATTGGTAATTTTATATCTTTTATATTTTTAATATTCTTTAATTTCCCTGATTCTTCTATTGCTGATTCTATATTATAGCTAGAGGTTATTCCTCCTAGTTTTATTCCTCTTACTTCTTTTATATTTCCAAACATATACTTAGGAGATATTGCCATTACAGATTTAGCAAAATAATTAAATAATTTAATCATTTCTTCTGTTGTATATTGCATTCCGTAAAGTGCTGCAACTATACTACCCGCAGACGTTCCTGCTACAGCATCTATTTTTATTCCATTTTCTTCTAATGCTTTTATGGCACCTATATGTGCCGCTCCTCTGACTCCACCACCTGCTAACGCCAAACCTATTTTCATATTTGCCTCCTATATTTTTTAAATTGGATTTTGTTTAATTCCGGGTGAATTCAGGACAGTCCCCAAAATCCCCAGGCTTGGTGATTTTGAGGGACAGTCCCTAGAATTCCCCCTCACACAAATTATAATTTACCTTTTTGCTTTTTCCATATTGTATACAATTTTACCAATAATTTTGTCTGGTACTATTTTGCTTAAGAATCTTATCATTTTGTTGTTTCCACCTGGTAATATCATATATTTTCCCTTGAACATATTGTCTATTGCATATCTTGCAACATATCTTGCTGTCATTAATTTTGTTTTGAATTCTACATTTGCTTTTTCTAAGAATGCAGTTTTTATTGGTCCTGGACATAGTGCACTTATTTTTACATTCGAGTTTCTTTTTCTTAATTCTTCATAAATGCTTTGTGTTAGTTTTAATACATATGCTTTTGTGGCATGGTATGTTGCCATATGTGGTCCTGGCATAAATCCTGCTATTGATGCTACATTTAATATATATCCACTATTTCTTTTGCACATATCTTGCAAGAATAATTTTGTTAATGTGTGAACTGCACATACATTTGTGTTTATCATATTTAGTTCTGTTATTAAGTCTGTTTCTGTAAATTCTCCACAAGTTCCAAACCCTGCATTGTTTATTAGTATATCTATATTCTCTACTTGTTTATACAATTCTACGCAATTTTCTGCAAGGCTTAAGTCCATACATATTATTTGTGAATTGGTTTTTAGTTCTTTTTGTACTTGTTCTAGTTTTTCTTGTTCTCTTGCTACTAATACTAAGTCTATTCCTTGCTCGCTTAAGTATATTGCCATTTCTCTGCCTATTCCTGATGAAGCTCCTGTAACTAATGCTTTCATATTTTTCCTTCTTTCTAAATTGGAATTTGTAAAATAGATGTGTGAAGTGCGAAGTTGGATTCGTAGGGGCGTATTGCATACGCCCGAAAACAAATTTATTATAAAAAACCGTAGGGGTCGCCGCCCTCGACGACTCAAAATGTACCATGAACATTGTTATAAATGTAGGGGCAGGCCCTGTGTCTGCCCGAAACGGATTAATATTAGAATAACTTCTTCAAAGTCGGGCGATTAAAATCGCCCCCTACAGTTTTTGAAATAGATTACATTTACGATTCAGGGCTGTCCCTAGAATCGTTCATACAAATTGCAATTTGCAATATTATGTTTTATATGATATAAAATAAAGTAAAAAGCACATGAGGTAATTTGATGAGTTCTTTTGTTTTAAAAATAATTGCAATAGTTACAATGTTTATAGATCATTTAGGTTATGCTATATTTGGAAAGTTTTCTTGTTTTAATTATATTGGTCGTTTATCTTTTCCTATATTTGCATTTCAAA
>OIYV01000741.1_pt1 | contig 17162 bp, 6 predicted proteins | sample 1588251 | NCBI WGS metagenome assembly OIYV01 (sample SAMN03283282) | human gut metagenome | biome: human-associated habitat; material: feces | host: Homo sapiens | place: Peru | collected 2012
CTCCCCTCCCGGCGCCGCGGCAGGCAGGTGCACAGGCGCGGCCTCTCGCTCGAGCGGATCTGCGTCATGACCGGCGTGAACGACTCGAACGAGACGTTTCTCGAGGTCACGGGGCGGGGCGCCCTGTCGAGGAAACGCGCCATGGACGTGCTGAGGGGCCGCATCGCGTCCGGCTCCGTCGTCGCGACCGACAGGGCGGCAGCCTACGTCGGCGTCCTCGCGGAACTCGGGGTCGCCGCGCACGCGGCCTACGACCCCAAGGACCGCTCCGAGGGCACCATCAACCGGGTCAACACCGTCCACTCGCTCCTCGGCGCCTTCATGGAGCCGTTCAGGGGCGTGTCAACGAAGCACCTCGGCGCCTACCTCGCCTGGTTCAGGTGGTGCCGGACCTTCATGGCGACCGACCCCGGCACCGCCGAGCGCACGGTCGCGCGACAGCTCGCGAACGGGACCTGCGGGAGCCGCATCCGCGACATGTTCAACGTCCGGCCGCCCTACATGGACTACTGGGACGCGCCCGCCGCGCAGGGGCGGTAGAATGGTCGCACCGCGATATACGAGGAGGGGTGCAGCCATGCCGTCGAACATACCGGCCACGACGATCCGCATCGACCCGGAGGTCAAGAGGGAGGCGACAGTCATCCTGGACGAGCTCGGCCTGTCCATGTCCACCGCCGTCAACGCGTTCCTCAGGGCGCTCGTCCGGGAGGGCGGGATGCCGTTCGAGATGAAGGTCAAGGCGCCGGCACCCGACGGGAAGGCGGCGAGATAGCCGGCAGATCGACTTGGGGCGATAGGGCCCTCACGATTAACCCGACCGATCTTGAGCGCATCGACCCCTTGCCGGATTCAAACCCGGCAAGGGGTCGATAGCTTTGCAATTTCAAAAAGATGATTGAGGCAGAATGTCAATTCTGGTCTAACAGAGCCTAATTTTATGTAGTACACCAAAACAAACTGCTGTAGGTTTATGTCGAAAACTCGGCAACGACGATAATCAGGCATCAATGAGTCTCGATAATCGACTCGAATCCAGCTGCAGAGCCATTTTCTCGAGCTAAAAAAGCGAGCAGTCTACTCATCCCGCTTTTTGTTAAGCAAGCGCGCGCGAGAACGCACGTATATCCATTAGTTTCCTTCACGTCTTCAAAGTACAAATAGTATTCTCTATGATCTTTTTCAACGGTGAACCTCCCGTGAGCAAAGCTATTTCGAATCCTATGAAGAAGATCCATGTATCGGTTAGACTCGCCTGCAGCAGCTATGACAGCATATGGACGCCGCATTGAAAGATAATCAGTATCTAAACCCAGCTTCTCCCACTCTTTTTTAAAGCAATGTTGATAATCACAGTAGATGAATGACTCCTCGGACAAGCCGAGCAGTTCGATAAATCGATTGCGAAACCTTGAACTATTCCAAGGGTTGCGCCAACCCAGTATGTCCAAAGTTAAACCAGAATAGCTTCCTTGTTTGCACGGCGAGTGCAGGCAGAAGAAATCAATTATTCTCAGCAGGTCATCATCAAAAAACTGACGTCCCGGTTTCGTGTATGACCAATCCTCAGCCAGAATGAAATCATTCACCTCAAACCTGTATTTTTGCCCCTTGAGATTATCGGTTTTTCGTTTCTTTCTCGCCATACCTACTGCTCCAAAAGTTGTATCAGTGTTGGTGTAGGGCTCGGTTTTTGAGCAGCGGCCAGGGACCGTCGCGGTAACCGATCGTCGCCTAAAATGCTGTCATTCTAACGCATGCTACGCTACCCTCCTCCCGGGAACGGGGTTGTCGGCAACAACGGGCTCGATGATCCCCGCGGCATGCTCGGCGGCGGAGGCCCCGTAGGCGGGCGCGGGTGCGTTCACCTTTGTGCCCTCCACGGCCCTTCCCATGGACTCGTCGTTGAACCAGCGGAGGCCCGCCCAGTCCTCGTCCATCTCGGCGAAAACGGCGCCCATCATCCTGATGAGCAACTTCCTGCTGGGGAACACCTGCACCACACGGCTGCGGCGCTTGAGCTCGCGGTTGGCGCGCTCCTGCACGTTGTTGGTGCGCAGCCTCACGTGGTGCTCATAGGGGAAGTCCATGTAGGCCAGCGCATCCGCCTCGGGCTCCTCGAGCATCTCGGCGGCCTTCGGGCAGAAGCCCTCTATCCGGCCGATCGCCAGCTGGTGTTGATATTCAAGGCCGCTTACCCGATATCCTCAACCGTTGGGATAATGCAAATCGAACGCTCCCAAATGCTGCTACCATCAAATGGTGCATTATGCCTGTGGGAAGGAGCTAGCATGAGTCGACGCAAAGCAACGATTCGCTTCACACTCTTCTACTCGCTATTCATTGCTCTAGCGTTGGTGCCGAACACTGCGTATGCTGACGAAGGCGAGCTAGGACCGGCCGAGTCAGTCACAATCCAAGAGGAAACAGCACTCACTCCCGGCGAAGGGGCGACAATCCCCGCCTCAAATCAAACTGCTCGGGAGAAATCCATGACGAACGTCACCGACGATCCCTCCGAAGCCACCGGCACGTCCGCCAGCGAAATGGAAGAAGTCCTGGCAACTCCCGTGGAAGACGCCGCCACGACGGCAGCAACCCAATTGCCTGAACCAACCACCGAAACACAGACGGTATCCACCCCTTCCGTTCAATACGCGGCGCACGTCAGCGTCCAAGGCTGGGAGCCCGACCTCAGCAAGGACGGTGCAACGGTCGGAACAACGGGCAAAGCACGCGCCATCGAAGCCCTTAAGATCTCCCTTGCCAACGCAGACGGCGGCATTCGCTACCGCGCGCATTGCACCAACGTGGGTTGGCAGGACTGGGTGGCAGACGGCGCCGTGGCGGGTACCACGGGCATGTCGTACTCCATGCAGGCAATCCAAATCGAGCTCACGGGCAACATTGCCAGCAGCTACGACGTGTACTACCGCATTCATGCCCAGAACTTCGGATGGCTTGGCTGGGCCAAAAACGGCGAAATAGCCGGTACGACCGGTTGGGACTATCGCGCTGAAGCCGTCGAAATCCTCTTGGTGAAACACGGCGATAAAGCGCCCTCATCTGACAAAGATGCCTACATTCCCTCGTACTACCAGACATCCATTACGCAGGAGGGGGAGTCCACCGTCGTCCGCGTACGTCCCGACTCGCTCAACCTTCTGCGCACCGACGGCGTCGCCACGGACATGCGCGTAACCGCAACCATGGCGTACGGCGACACCGTGACCCGCAAGGTGTCCGGCTCAACTTCGCTGGCAACTATCAACGCGAACGGCATGGCGCTCAATGTTGAAACCTACGGACCGTTCACGGCAACCATCGAGTACCTCAAGGACGGTCGCGTGGTTGGCACCGACACCCGCGAATTCGGCGTGACCGCGAGTGAGTACAACCTCGCACCCCTCTCTGCATCCTTCCCGGTAGTCCTCTACTCAATCTCTTACTGGGACTACACCACCTCCGCCACGGGCACCGCGGCGCCATCCATTGTCATGCTCGACCGCCCGTCGGCATTTAACTGGAATGCACTCCCCAGCGGCATGTACGCCATGCCCTTCATGACCGAAGACGCCGTTAAGGTCTCCAGCGACTACAGCGCTTTTGCAAGCTACGTAAAGGAGCTCAAGCGCCTGAAGCCCGACTCGAAGTTCAACCTGTTCATCAATGACATTACCTGTTCGCTCATCCATTCGATCATCTACGCCAACCAGATTCCCCAGGACAACTACAAGATCTATCTTCTTTCTGACGGAACGGCTACTTACAACTTCATGAACGAGGCATTCAACGCTGAAGGTGTGGATCCCGCCGCCAAGGAAGCCCAGCTTGAGCAGAGTTGGCTGGTCGCCAAGGAGTACGCATACAAGAACGGACAGGCAAGCTCGGACTACGGATGGCACGCCCATTGGGACTCCATGTACGCCGTGTTGAAATGCGAGCCGAACACTGAATGGTGGATGACGCGCGCGAACCTGTTCCAGAGCGCTGACGGCAACGCATTTGCCAACGCCATTGCCACCGATCCGGCGGTAAAGAAGAAGAACGTGGCGAGTATGCTCACCGCGCTCCAGCAACGTGGCGACGCAACGGTCGCGGCGTTCAAGGCACTCTACAACTTCAACGACGGCTACTTCACCGCCGCCGAAGCTGAAGGCAAAAAGCCCATGGTTCTCTTGGGCACCTACGTCAACCTAGAGCAGTCGTTCGAAGACTACGCCAAGCTCACCATGACCTACTACGGAGACGAGTACGCCTACTATTACAAGGGACACCCCAACACGCCAACCGGGCTGTGGCCCTCCAAGCAAGACCAGTTGAGCTCCTTGGAAATTACCGATATCGACTCTTCGGTGGCAGCCGAGCTAATCCTGTTCTTCAACCCCGAAGTTGCGCTGTCCGGCTATGGATCGAGCACGTACAACTCGGCAACGGGTGACGCGGGATGCGGCGTGTTCAACATGACGAAAGCCGCGGCCCTCAGTCCGTCGAGCACGGTCGACTACAGCATTATGGATTGGTTCGCTTCACCCATCTCATCTTCTTCAGATACGGCTATCCAAGCCCTCTGCCCCAAGGGCGACACGTGCTACCTCGTTGAATTCTCCGATATGATTCTAAAGTCCGCCGATTACGACATTGCCGTATTCTCTGGCAACACGTCCGCGCTCACGTACTACAAGAAGCTTGCCGATGGAACGTACAGGCTGGTTCGCACGAAGACCAACGGTTCGACCCTTATGACCTCTGCCCACGTTTCTGGAACGGGTTGGATCTCCTCGGTCAAGGAGGGCAAGACCGCTGGCACCACGGGAAAGTCCAAGGCACTCGAGGCGTTCAAAGTCGACATGGCGGCCCTCCCCTACTCCGGCACGGTGCAATACCAAGCCCATTGCGCAAACCTTGGCTGGCAAGGCTGGAAGAACGAAGGTGAAGTCGCGGGCACCGTTGGCGAATCGCGCCAAATCGAAGCTATCCAAATGAGGCTTACCAACGAGTTCGCCGAGCACTACGACATTTACTATCGAGCCCATGTACAGGACGAAGGATGGCTTGGCTGGGCCAAGAACGGCGAGAGCGCGGGCACTACGGGCTTTGGCAGGCGCGTAGAGGCTATCGAGGTCAAGCTTGTTGAGAAGGATGATGCCGCGCCAGGAAGCACTGCGCGCGCATCCATCATCGGCCTGCCCAACGTAACCGCGCATGTCTCTAGCATTGGCTGGCAGGCAGCCGTTCACGGCAGTACATATGCTGGCACCACGGGGATGACCCTGGGCGTTGAAGCGTTGAAGCTTTCCGTTTCCGGAGCCCCCTTCAACGGGGACATTACCTACCGCTCCCACGTAGCCAACCAGGGATGGGAGAACACATGGACCTCGAACGGGCGCGCCACGGGCACAACGGGCAAATCACGCCATATGGAAGCGCTGGAAGTGAAGCTCACCGGCGATCTTGCAAAGCACTACGACATTTTATATCGCGTGCACGTTTCCAACATTGGCTGGATGCCCTGGGTTAAAAACGGCGTCACCGCCGGCACAACCGGTCGCGGTCTTCCCATTGAAGCTGTTGAGATGAGACTCGAAAGCAAGTAGTGATTCATCGTCATAGTAATGACAAAGCGGGCCGTCGGCACTTTTGCCAACGGCCCGCTTCTTTCTATCAATCCTCGTTCCATCGTTCAAGTTCAGATTTGTTACGCCCTAGCGATACGTAACAACCTTAGTACCATACGGGACGTTATCGTAAATCCACTTGGCATTTTGAATCGCAAGCCTTACACAGCCTTGAGAAAGGTTCTGCCCCAAGCGCCCATCCTGGATATTGAACGTTCCTTGATCGTAGGGCACGGAATGGAACAGGTAGTCACCGTAGAACTGCGTGTAGTAGTAGCAAGTGTAGCCATGGCCAAAGCTGTAACCCTTGCCGTACACGGCGAACTCGCCAATAACGGTAGGGGTATAAGCAGCGCCCGGAGAGCACTGCCAGTAGAACACCTGGTTCCAGTTGTAGGAACTTCCGTTGTACACGCCCACACGGCAGCGGGTCGTATCCACAAGCAGCAACCAGTTGGTCGAACTAGCATAGCGATTCGCACGCTGCCACATGGCAAACTGATCCGCGGGCATCACGGGAACGTTCGTGAAGGGGCGATAGGTAGAGCCCGGTGCGGCAGAGCCCTTGGGAAGGAACTGGATTTGAATGCCCTCGAGGCGGTAGCCGATGTTGCTAGTTCCCGCTTGAGCGCCATTTGCGGCCCAGCCGAGCCAGCCGTAATCCTGCACGTAAGCGCGATACCATACGTCGAAATACTTGGACAGGTCACCGGTGAGCTGGATCTTAATGGCCTCCAAGCGTTTGTTCTGCCCCGTGGTGCCGCAGCTCGCACCGTTCGATGCCCAACTACGCCAACCGTAATCCTGCACATGAGCGGAATACTGAATGTCACCCGAGACGTTTGAACTCACCGAGAGCTTGAGGTCCTCGACCTTGAGGGCGCGACCCTGCGTGCCGGCGTATCCGTTGTTGGAGACGGATGCCATCCAGCCGATATTCGATACGTGAGCAGAATAGCTTAGCATCGGCTTGGTGATGCACGCATCCGAACCAGTCGCAGGAGCCGCCTCGCCCTTTTTCACGAGCATGATTTGAACGGCCTCTGCCGAGACGCCCAGACCCGTAGTGCCCGCGTCTGCACCGTTGCATGCCCAAGAGAGCCAGCCATAGCCAGAAGCGTGAACGCGGTAGTAAACATCGTACTGGTTGGCAAGCTCGCCGGTAAGGTTAATTCTTACTGCCTGGATAGAACGGCTCTTCCCCGTTGTACCAGCAATCGTCGGAGCCTCGGCGGTGTTCTGCCAACCTTCTTCCTCAACATGAGCTGCAACGGAAACGGAGCCGGCAATTGGACCAGCGGCACCAACACGAAGAGCTTGGAGAGATAGAGCGCGGCCTGTGGTACCCACGGTAACATCGGTACCCAACGAAGCGGTCTGCCAACCAATCTCGGCCACATGACCTTGGGCAGAAAGAACCTCATTGGTGTAGTCCGCCTCTACATAGGCACCATCGGTGGAACCAGGCGCAGCGGCATCCTTCTTAAGGAGACACACGCGCACAGCGCAGATGGCAGCATTGTTGGAAGCGCTGCCGACAGGCGATCCATTGGAAGCCCAGCCAGTCCACTTGCCCGTGCTGCCATCGAACACCTGATACCAGACGTTGTAGCTTGTTGCGAGATCACCCGAGAAGCTGATCCTCACGCAGCGCATGGCCAAACCATCCGAAAGCGTGGTTGTCCAACCACCGTCCGCGACATCGACGCCCTCGGGCATAGAACCGTATTGGCTGCCAGACTGGTACAGAATCGAGCCGTCGCATATCTGGTTGTTCACGTTAAGCGCAAAGCTCTTGAGCGGCTTAGAGGCATCTTCCGAGCCAATAACGATGGTCGAGCCCGTGCCAGTCCCAACCGTCGAGCCGTCCAAGCCGAGCGCCGCTCCTTGCAAGACAGCATGCTCGGAGCCCTTAAAGGCGCCCTCCGTAGAGCCGGGAGCTTCTTCACCCTTCTCAACAAGTACGATCTGCACGGCCTGAACGCCCGAGCTCATACCCACGGTTCCGGCCACCGCGCCGTTAGACGCCCAGCCAAGCCATGCGTTGTCACGAGCGGAATAGACTCGATACCAAAGGTCGTACACGTTCGCAGCGTCGCCCGTAAGGCGCATTTGAAGCGCCTCGATGCGGCGAGACAAACCCGTTGTACCCGTACGTCCAAAAGACCAGGAGCCCCATCCTTGATCTTGAACGTGCGAGCGAACTTGGATGCCAGCGCTTCCACCAAACCAGGTAATCCCAGCCTCAAGCGACTCAACGTGCTCCGCACCGGGAACACCCGCGGTGGCGCCATCGCTCACGGCGGACATCCAACCAACGTTGGAGACGTGGGTCGAATACGTCACGACCGCGGGTTCATCTGCCTTGTTCTTGAAGGGGACATCCGTACCACCCGGGGCAGCAGCATCCTTGGCCAATATAACGATTTCGACAGCCTCAACGGAATAGCCGTAGCCCTCGGTGCCCGCATTGGCACCGTCGCACGTCCAATCCAGCCAACCAAAGTTGGACGAGTGGACTCGGTACCAAACACTGTAGTTTTGAGAAAGCTCAGCGGAGAGCTGGATTGCGATGGCCTCAAGCTGCCGAGACTGCCCCACGGTGCCGGCAATGGTATCGTTGCCCACCGGGTCCATCCAGCCGACGTTCGACACGTGGGCTTTGATGGAAAGGGCGTTGGAAACCTCGTTGCCCTCGGCATCCTTAACGGAAAGCTTCAGCGCTTCCATACGCTTCAACTTGCCGGTAGTGCCCGCAAGCTCACCCGCGGAGACCGACGTCATCCAACCGTAATCCTGCACGTGTACCTGATAGGTAAGGACAGGAGCAGTTTCCGTCTTGTTCTCAGGCTCATCTGCCGGCTCGTCAATCGCGGCGGCGTCCAAAACGGAAGCTGAACCGGTCTGGATCTCGGACTCCGGCGACGATCCGTTCTCAGTCGCATTGCCCGAGGTATCCGGAGCAGCACCATCCAGCCCGGCAGCGCTATCACCAACGCCCGCCTGATCGGCATCGGATCCAACAGCCCCAGCGTCGGCATCGCCAGACTGAGAAGTTTGACCGGCAGATTCCTGCGCTGATGGAACGGACGAGTCCTGAACAGATTCGGCGTAAACGGCAATCGGCTGAAGTGCTGGCATCGCGCACATGAGCCAGATCATACCAATAACGACCGCAGCCCTTCCATGCTTCATTTTGACTCCCCATCGATTAGGCGACCTTTGATTTATTATTAACTGATTCATTAGTTACTCAAATACGTAAAACGCGAATGGTGCATAAAAAGAAACGAACGGAGCGCAACAAAAGCGAACCGTTCGTTCTAAATCAAAGAGCCAGGCTAAACTCAACCAAGAGTATCTTACGCTCTCGCTATGCAAGCGGGATGTTGTCGTACCAACCCCATTTTGGCTTATACGTAGTGGAATAGTAATCCAGCCAATAACCCATATCCAGTGTCCTTATGTGACCAACATTATCCATAACCTGGTTGTTGCCAATATAGATACAAACATGACCGTATATACGACCCATATACGTATGCATATGCGAGGGAACAGCAACGACCATTCCGACCTTCAGCTGCGAATAATCAGTATATTTGCAGAAATCCCAATAGTAGTCACAGGCGTCCGTATGGACATTCCTGAATCCAGCCCGCTCATAGACCTGAGCAATCCATTCTGAGCACAACCCAGGACCAGGAGAGGGAACCTGCCTCGATAGATCTACGATCTTCATCTGCATTGGATTGGCAAGGGCAAAGGGTTCGCCAAGAAGTATCGGGGAGACAGTGCTCCCCGGAGCAGCAGCGCCCTTTCTCGTAATTCTTACCTGAACGGCCTGAACATGCGTCCCATAGCCGGTACTGCCGGCGATGGCGCCATTTTTTGTCCAACCGAGCCAGCCGACGTTATCAACATGGACCCTATACCAAACATCGAAATAAGTTGCCAAGTCACCCGATAGGGAGACTTTTATTGCTTCGACCGAATTGGATTCAGTAGCAGACGACAGTTGATCCCCGTTTGACTTGTCAGAAGTCCAGCCTACATTTGATAGATGCAGCTGATAATTAATTCCACCGGCAACGAATGAAGTGGTCTTAGCCAAGAACCCGGTAATGGGAATTCCCTTGCCGGTTGTACCGGACACCTCTCCGGCAGAAACAGTATTCTGCCAAGTGCCGTTCGACTGGGAAGAATACGTCAACGTCGGTATTTCAAGATGAGAATAGCCCATCGTATCAGGATGGGAAGCACCTTTCCTAACAAGCTTAATCTGAACCGCCTCAAGGGAACAAGACATTCCGGTGGTGCCGGCCTCCTCGCCGTCCTTGGCCCAGGCCATCCAGCCGATGTTGGAGGCGTGGACGCGGTAGTAGACGTCGTAGTCATTCGCAAGGGACCCCGTGAGCCTCAGGCGGACGGCCTCGACGGCGCGGCCCTGGCCGGTGGTGCCGCCCTCGGAGGCCGAGGGGGTGTCCCATCCCTGCCAGCCGATGCCCGAGACATGGGCGTCGATCTGGACAGAACCATCTTCCTCGGGATTCAGAATACTGACTTTAAGATCTTCCACGGCCTTCGACTGTCCCGTTGTGCCCGCAGTTGATCCATCTCTTTTACTGCTCATCCAGCCTATATTAGAAACATGTGCTTCATATTGGATATGCATCTTACCGTCATCAACGTTGAGAAAAGACCCATTAAAGCAGTAATTCATGTCGCAGCGTCCGTTAACGCCCGGGACATTACCGCTGCTTGAGTACTGCCAGAAACTGTAGCTACCGGCATAGTCACAACGCCAATTGTACTGAGCGACCCAATGGTCATAACCGCTCAGCGACGGAGAGTTCAGATAGTTGTTAAACCAGTTAAGGTTTGCATAAATGCCAGATTTAAAGCCAACGGCCTCCATACGGTTACAAAAAGTCTGCGCAATCTGAGCGAGCTTATCTTTGCTGAAATTCGGATCCTGCAAGATATAGTTATCCTCAAGATCGTAATAAACGGGAAGCGACGGATGATGGCCACCGAGCCAAGCAAGCGTTCGATCGGCTTCTTTATTTGCATCCGCTACAGAACGAGCATAGGAGTAATAGTAGACACCGTAAGGAATCCCGAGACGTTCGCATTCAGTAGCGTTTCGTTCAAACGTTGAATCGGGTTTGCCGTAAACAGGGCCGACCTTGAGAATGGCAAATTCTATTCCAGCGGCTTTAACCTGATTCCAGTCAATCGTCCCCTGAAAGTTGCTGACATCGATACCACGCGCAACGGCACCATTGGGCAAAGCTTCGTCAGCCAAAGACTGCACATCGATACCATCGTTGCCGGCATCGATAAGCACGCCGTTCTTGTAACGCCAAGAATTCGGCACCAAAGAGTCAGCTTCAGGGGAATCCGCCTGCATGGCATCATCCGCCGATGCCTCGTCACCAGAATTGTCAACGCTCGACTCATCGGTACCGATTCCAGACTGATCGTCAGAAATTGAGCCCGAGCTCCCATCCGGGCGAGCAGCGTCCGCAGCGTCACCATACCACTCGGTTACACCCTGAGAACCCAAGGCGTCGCCCCGCCCATCCTGAGAGCTTTCACCTTGAAATCCGCAGTCATTCGATGATTGCTGCACCGACTGTGAAGAAGCGACAGATTGGGCAGACAACGCGTATGCACAGTAAGGCTGAATGATTTGCGACCAAGCTATTAAAAGCGTGCAAATCAAAGCTGCAGACGCTTTGAGACGATTCATATATATCCCCCGCGATATTGACTACTTTCGAAGACACCAAGTTATATTACCGCACTTCTAAACAAGCATTTAAGGCTTGAGACGCAACGGTGGCATTCAGACAAAATAGAGACGCTCCCGTTACGGAGCGCCTCAAATGGCTCTATGCAAAAGGCCTTGCGGCGCCGATTACACGACCAGGAGCATAGACCGAGCGCTCGGTGACTCCAATTCCCGGCCACGAATCGATAATTCTACCGTTTCCGATATAGATTCCAATATGACCCTGGTAGTAGACCACATCTCCCCTCTGCATGGCAGAGGTGCTAACCGGCATAAATGTGTTGTTGCGATACCAATTCATGGAGTTATAGGTTTGCTCGGGCAACCAACGATGGTTATAGGGGTTATACCAACCCATATCCATGCCAGTCGCATACAGACATTGCAGTACCAAGCCTGAGCAATCAACCGCATCTCCCGGCCAAGAAGACCAAGGCTCGATATAACGAGTTCCAATATATTCACGAGCACGCTGGATAAATGCATTAATGCAGTCCTGGCGCGAAGCGTTATAAGAAATACGGGAAGGCGTGACGTACGTAAAGTATCCGGTGCAATACGAAGGAAGCTGCACGCTGTTGCAATTAACCTTTGGATAAGAACCGGGGGTCTGATATCCCATATATCGATAGGTCTCAAAATACGAATCAAACGTAGAGCCCGGTGCGGAAGCGCCCTTGGGGACAATCTTTACCTGTAAGGCCTGAACAGGAATGCCAAGCTTCGTGGTACCCGCCGGTGATCCATTTTTGGTCCAGCCAAGCCAACCATAATTTGACACATGGACGCGATACCAGACATCAAAGTAATTGGAAACCTCGCCAGTCAAGTTAATCTTGACGGCCTGGATTTGCTGTCCTTGGCCAACAGTTCCCGATGTAGCCCCATCTGAAACAGCAGATTGCCAACCGATATTGGATACATGAGCGGAATACGAAATGCCGCCGCTCATGGAACTATCGGAGAGCGACAGCTGCATGGCTTCTATGGCGCGGCTCTGTCCAACGGTACCAGCGATCTCGCCGCTGCCAACGGCCGCTTTCCAGCCAAGACCGGAACAGTTCGCCTTAGCCGAAAAACCAGGAAGCTGAATCAACGCAGCATGATCCTGAGCGGGAGCATCGAATGAACCTTTAGCAACCAACTTAACTTGAATTGCTTCAGCCTGCTTAGACAACCCAACGGTGCCAGCTGCAGCATCATTTTTAGCCCAACCAAGCCAGCCATAATCCGCCGCATGAATACGGTAGTAGATATCGTATTTTGAGGCGTCGTTGCCGGTCAGTCTTAATTTAACCGCCTGAATTGCGAGACCCCTGCCAACAGTGCCAGCATAGTCAGCACCCGAGACGTATGGCTGCCAGCCGATATTCGCAACATGTGCCGACACTTCGACGGAGGCATCGATGCCCTGAGTTGCAACATACAACGCCTGCAGGGAGCGGGACTTGCCCGTCTGGCCGGCGGTTTCACCGTTGCCAACAGGAGCCAACCAGCCCGCAGAAGCAACGTGCGCCTGAGAAACAAGACCAATTCCAGACGTTTCGATAAACGCATTGGCAGTGGAGCCAGGCGAAGACTGGCCCTTACTCACAAGCGCAATTTCAATGCCGCACAAACCGGAAGAGCCACCAGAAACGCCACATGCCTGACCATTTGACGTCCAGCCCGTCCAACCATTACCGGAATCGCATGCTCGATACCAAATGTCGTAATTGGCAGCGAGCTGGCCGCTCAGCGACAACTTAATCGCTTTAACAGGAGCTCCTGATACTGCTATAGCAGCACCGCCATCCGTTGACGAGGCGCCCCAGCCTGAATACCCATCCATAACGGAATAAGAAATAGACCCGTTATCAGTTTGACCGGCAACGCTCAGGACAATAGAGTTCAGCAGCTTAGCGCCATTGCCTCCGATCGTGGCCTTTTGACCGGAAGAGGAGCCAAGACTCTCCCCAGAAACGGCCGATCCGGAAACCGTAACAGCATCTGGATCGCCGATAAAGACCTTATCCGATGAACCGGGCGCTGGTCCGCCTTTCTCGACAAGAGCCGCTTTGACGGCTTCGATAGCCCTGCCCTTACCGGCAGAACCAGCGGCAGCACCATTGCAGGCCCAATCGAGCCAGCCTATGCCTGACACATGAGCGCAATACCAAATGTCATATTTCTCGGCCGCCTCACCGGTCAAACGAATCTGGACGGCCTCAAGCCGCTGCGCCTTACCAGTCGTGCCGCAGCGCCCCGCAGACCACTGTTGCCATCCAATATTCGACACATGACCACGAAGTTCAATGGCGCCGGAATGACCATACCAGTCAAGCTGGGCCTCGAGCGCTTCCATGGGAAGGGCCCTGCCAGTCGTCCCTGCAATAGACCCGCTCCCTACGGGGGACATCCATCCTATATTCGCCGTATGCGAGCGGACAGAAATCGAAGCGGGATCATCAACACGATTCTTGAAGGGCGTGGACGTGTCGCCCGGGGCGGGTTCGCCCTTGGGCAGGACCGCGACCTGGACGGCCTGGACGGCGCGGCCGTAGCCCGCCGAGCCGGCGTCGGCGCCGTCGCACGCCCAGCCCAGCCACCCGAACTCGGCGGAGTGGACGCGGTACCAGACGGTGTAGCGGGCCGACAGGTCCGCGGACAGCCTGACCCTCAGGGCCTCGACGGCGCGGGACCGGCCGGTGGTGCCGGCGGTGCCGACGGCGGCCTGCCAGCCGACGTTGGAGACGTGGGCCTCGACGGATATGGCATTTGCAACCTGCTCTTGAGAGGAAGCCCCGTCCACTTCGAGTGAGATTTTCAGTGCCTCAAGATTCAAGCCTCTACCCGTCGTTCCGGCAGTCTTGCCCGAACCAACTGGATTCATCCAGCCGATATTCTGCACATGGGCAGAAACGCTTACGTTTTTGACGGTCAGCTGATCGCTTAAAGCTGAATCATCAGCAACGACTTCGCCTGCCTCTTCGGATGAAGCCTGTTGCGCGTCTTGAGGCTTGCTAACCACAGGTGAAGCATCCAATTCTTGTCCCTCAGACACTGACCTGTCTTCGATAGCGGTCGAGTCATCAGAATAGAAATTTGTTGAGTCAACAGATCCGTTAATTAAATAATCGGCATATGCAGCGGTCACAACCCATGTTTGACTCACGAGCAACACGACAGCCATGAGAATAGAAACGGACACATCAAAGAGACGTCTCACGATTCCACCTTCCTTCATCTATTAACGAACCTACTTAAGAACAACCGCTTGGGCTCCCCGTTGCGAGTATAGCGAAGCGATGCGTTCAGCAGAGTTAGAGACATAGCCAGAGAGCGAATCGGCAATGTAAACGGTACCCAGGGAACGATTAAAGCCTCTTAAAACAACGGTATGAGAGTTGGTATACGTTCGATAAATCCTTCCGCCATATGCCTGAGTCGCATAGCATCGACCCAAATTCTGCATGCCTATCGTCGACCAGATAATAACGGGATGTCCGGCTTCCAAATAGGAATAAAGATCATAGAAACCAGTGCCCGTGACGTCATACGCCCGCAAGCTGCTTCCACGACTAATCAAAAAAGAATTAGCCGTGTTGGTCAATCCAGGAGCGGATATGCAGTTTCCGTTCGAAGCGCTATGCGGATTACCCCAAAACGCCGTAACAAAATCCCAACTGCTCTTAGGCATATACGCATCTGCAATGACGGTTTTGCCCAGCCCAAATCCGTAATAGTTGAGCGCATTAGTCAATGCAACGGACTCGCAACCAGTAGGAAGCTCGGGATTCTGCATTGTGCAAGGAACGTTGAGGACAACCGAATTCGGGTGCAAGGGGCGATCCCTGTACGCGCCCTCCGTGGGACCCGGCGCCGCCGAGCCCTTCGCGAGGATGCGGACCTGGAGCGCCTCGACGCGGTAGCCGATGCCGGTCGTGCCGGCGCGGGCCCCGTCGCTGGCCCACCCGAGCCAGCCGTAGTCCTGCACGTAGGCGCGGTACCACACGTCGTAGTACTCGGAGAGGCCGCCGGTCAGGCGCATCTTGACGCACTCGACCGCCCTGCCCTGCCCGGTGGTGCCGGCCACGGCGCCGTCAGAGACCTCGTCCTGCCAGCCGATGCCGGAGACGTGGGCGCTGTAGGACAGGCCGCCGGAGACCGGCGAGGAGACCTCGGCCGAGATCGCCTCTACGGCGCGGGCCTGGCCGGTGGTGCCGGCGGTGCCGCCGTTGCCGACGGCGGCCTGCCAGCCGACGCCCGAGACGTGGGCCCTGAGGCTGAGCGAGGGGACGGAGAGCTCGGCGGGGGCGCCCGACGATGGGGCGTCGCCGCCCTTCTCGACGAGGACGACCTGGAGCGCCTCGGCCTGGACACCGAGGCCCTCGGTGCCCGCGGCCTCGCCGTCCTTGGCCCAGCCGAGCCAGCCGTAGCCCGCCGCGTGGACGCGGTACCAGACGTCATAGGAATCGGAGACGGGGCCGGAGAGGGACACCCTCACGGCCTGGACGGCGCGGCCCTGCCCCACCGTGCCGGCGTAGGAGGGGGCGGAGGCGGCGTCCTGCCAGCCGATGCCGGCCACATGGGCCGCGACGGAGACGGAGCTCCCCTCGCCCGCCCCCTCGAGGGAGGCGCGCACCGCCTGGAGCGCGAGGCCCCTGCCGGTCGTGCCGACGTCCTCGCCGCCGCCCACCGCCTGCAGCCAGCCGCGCTCCGCGACATGGCCCTGCAGGACGAGCGCCGGGCCGGAGGCGGCGCCGGAGACGAAGGCCCCCTCGGTCGGGCCGGGGGCGGCGCCGCCCTTCGCAACGAGAGCGACCTGGACTGCGGTGAGGCCCGAGGCGCCCGACTCGACGCCGGAGGGCTCGCCGGAGCTCGCCCAGCCGGTCCAGCCGCGCGCGGAGTCGCAGGAACGGTACCAGACGTCGTAGCGCTCGGCGAGGCCGCCGGACAGCCCGAAGCGGACGGCCTTGAGCTGGAACCCGCCGCCCGTGGCGACGAGCTGCGCCCCGTCGGAGCTGGACTCCCCCTGCCAGCCGGAGCCGAGCAGGAGGCCGCGGTAGCCGACCGACCCGTCGGACTCGAGGTTGTCGACAACGGCGGCGACGGAGCCCAGCACGGGCCCCCTCTCGGAGCCGAGCGTCAGGACCCCGCCGGAGAACGACGAGCCCGCCGGCGAGCCGGAGACGGAGAGGGCCGAGCCGGACAGGCGCTCGCCGGCGCCGCGGAAGGCGCCGCCGGCCGGGCCCGGCGCGGCGCCGCCCTTGGGGACGAGCACGACCTGGACGGCCTGGACGGCCTTCGACAGGCCCACCGTGCCCGCGGACGCGCCGTCCTTGGCCCAGCCGAGCCAGCCGTAGTCGGAGCAGTGCACGCGGTACCAGACATCGTAGGACGATGCGGCCTCGCCGGAGAGCCTGAACTGGAGCGCCTCGACCGCCAGGGAGCGCCCGGTGGTGCCGGCGGCGCCCGAGGTCCAGCCCTGCCAGCCGACGTTCGAGACGTGGGCCCTCACCTCGAGGGAGGAGGAGCCGTGCCCGTACCAGGACACGGAGCCCGAGAGGGCCTCGAGGGCGCGGCCCTGCCCGGTGGTGCCGGCCACGGCGCCGTCCGAGACGGCGCCCTGCCAGCCGATGCCGGCGACGTGGGCGCGGTAGGAGACCGAGGGGGGCTCGGAGGACCTGTCGACGAACGGGGTGGCGGTGTCGCCCGGGGCGGGGTCGCCCTTGGGCAGGACCGCGACCTGGACGGCCTGGACGGCG
>OIYV01000742.1_pt1 | contig 17157 bp, 12 predicted proteins | sample 1588251 | NCBI WGS metagenome assembly OIYV01 (sample SAMN03283282) | human gut metagenome | biome: human-associated habitat; material: feces | host: Homo sapiens | place: Peru | collected 2012
TAACGACAGGTGCGAAGCACTGGCATCGCTAAAAGGCTGTTTTTTATGTTTTTGTCTTAGTCCCCCAGTTTTTTTTCCACTGAACCCAGTTGAATAGTTGCCGTTTTGAGCGGACGTGGATTATCGCATTTCCGCAAGGGTTGCGAAAATATTTGTGTCTTTTTGATTATTCTATTGGATAGGGGTAGGTGATGTCGTGGAGAAACAGGGCGTGGCCAGGCATCGACTGTCCAGCCGAGCAGCGGTCTTTGCGCTCGATGATTTGGCAAAATTCGTCCACAGTGATGCGGTGTCGGCCCACTTCCACCAGTGTGCCCACTATGGCGCGCACCATGTTGCGGAGAAAGCGGTCGGCAGTGACGGTAAATACCCACTGCGCGCCCTCCTGCTCCCATCGTGCGTGAGTGACCTTGCAATTATTGGTTTTCACATCGGTGTGGAGTTTGCTGAACGAGGTGAAGTCGGTGAACGCCAACATTCGCTCTGCCGCCTCGTTCATCAACTCGAAGTCGAGTTGATAATGGCAGTTCCAACTGAATCGCTCTAAAAACGGATTTTTCTGCGTGTGCAGATAGTATTTATAGGTGCGGCTGGTGGCATCGAATCGGGCGTGGGCATCGTCGTGAACGGGGAAAATGGTGTAAACGGCAATGTCGTGACCCACGATGGCATTGAGTTGGCGCACCAGCCTCTTCGTGTCGGCAATGCCATTCGGCACATCAAAATGCGCTATCATGGTGCTGGCATTCACGCCTGTGTCGGTCCTGCCTGCACCAGTCACGCCAATTTGCTCACGAAGCACGGTGGAAAGCGCCTTTTCAAGCGTTTCCTGCACCGACACATCGTGGGGCTGAATTTGCCAACCGTGAAACGATGCTCCATTATATGCCAATCGCATGAAGTATCGCATCGGGCATCAGTCTTTTTCGAGGTAGGTGTAGCCGTAAAGTCCGGCACGGTAGTTGCGAACGAACTCGTTGCCTTCGTCGCTCGAAATCTTACCGGTGCGAACCGATTCCGACACCCAAGCCTCTACGTTGCGAACAAGTTCCTTTGGAGTGAACTGCACGTAGTCGAGCACCTCAGCCACCGTTTCACCGTCAATCACCTGATTGATTTCGTAGCGGTCTTTATACACATCGATGTGCACGGCGTTGGTGTCGCCAAACAGGTTGTGCATATCGCCCAAAATTTCCTGATACGCGCCCACAAGGAACACGCCCAAATAGTAGTGCTCGCCCTTGCGCAATGGGTGCACAGGCAAAGCGTGGGTAATGCCCTGAGCCGATGTGAAGTTGGCAATCTTGCCGTCGCTGTCGCAAGTGATGTCTTGCAAAGTGGCACTTCGGGTTGGGCGCTCATTGAGCCGCGAAAGTGGAATCACGGGGAACACTTGGTCGATGGCCCAACTGTCGGGCAACGACTGGAAGAGCGAGAAGTTGCAGAAATACTTTTCGGGCAGCATCTTCGTCACGCTGCGCAGTTCGTCGGGTGCGTGCTTCATATCTTCGGCAATCATACTCACCTCGCGGGCGATTGACCAGAACAGTTTTTCGCACATGGCGCGCGTGCGCAGGTCAATCAAGCCGAGGCTGAAGCGGTCGAGAGCCTCATCGCGAATTTGGAGGGCATCGTGCCAGTCTTCCAGCAGTCGCGACTTGTTCATTTTATCGTAAATCTCGTAAAGGTCCTTCACGAGTTCGTTCTCGTCGTCGTTGAGTGTGTCGGTTTCATCGTCCCACGATGGCAGACCAGCCGTTTCGAGCACTTCCATCACCAGCACCGAGTGGTGAGCCGAAAGCGATCGGCCCGATTCGCTGATAATGTTAGGGTGCTTGATGCCATGCTTGTCGCACACATCCACGAAAGTGTAAACGGCATCGTTGGCATACTCCTGAATAGAATAGTTCATCGAGTGGCCCGAAATGCTGTTGCGCGAACCATCATAGTCCACGCCCAAACCGCCGCCAATATCCACAAAATCGAGGTCAAATCCCATGGCAGTGAGCTGCACATAGAATTGCGAAGCCTCGCGAAGCGCATTCTTGATGCGGCGAATCTTCGTGATTTGGCTACCGATGTGGAAGTGAATCAACTTCAGGCAGTCGGTCATCTTATGGTCCTTCAAGAAGTCGAGGGCTTCGAAAAGTTCGCTGGTGTTCAATCCGAATTTGCTACGGTCGCCACCGCTTTCCTCCCATTTGCCGCTACCCGACGATGAGAGTTTGATGCGAATGCCGATGTTGGGGCGAATACCCATCTGTTCAGCCACCCTGGCAATAAGGTGCAGTTCATTCAACTTCTCCACCACCAGGAAAATCTTGCGGCCCATCTTCTGCGCAAGCAGCGCAAGAGCGATGTAGCCCTCATCCTTGTATCCATTGCAGATGATGAGCGAATTTTCACCGATGTCGGCCATATTGATGGCGAGAACGGCGTGCAACTCAGGTTTTGAACCAGCCTCAAGACCGATGCGGAACTTCTTGCCGTGACTGGTGATTTCCTCCACCACCGGGCGCATCTGATTCACCTTGATAGGGTAAATCACAAAGTTCTCGGCTTTGTATTCATATTCTTTTGCGGCTTTTTTGAAGCATGAAGAAATTTTCTCGATGCGATTATCGAGAATATCGGGGAAGCGGAGCAGGACCGGCGCGGTAATATTGCGAGTACGCAATTCGTCCATCACATCCACCAAATCCACCCCAACGCAACTCTGCTTAGGAGTGACGGTGATATGTCCCTGTTCATTGATAGAGAAATATTTAAGGCCCCAGCCATTGATATTGTACAGTTCGGCGCTATCCTCAATACGCCATTTATTAATGCTCGTCGTAGTCGTAGAATTTTAGTGGGTTAAACAATAATTGCATATTTGCGCATACAAAGGTACTAATTTTTTCCCAATTCCCCCCAATCTCCCCACCCTCATCCCCCACAATTCCCCCCACAAAAAAAAATCGTGTGAAAATCCGCCCTAATTTCCCCCAAATTTTTAACCACGAATTTCACAAATCACTCGAATAAAAATATCCTAATGTAAATCTTGTGCCCCCCCTTCTTAGAAGTTAGCCCCTCCGAGTGCATCAATAAAAAACACCCATTAAACCCAATTAAAATCCTATTAACACCCTAGACATAAAAAATCGGTGCAAATAGGATTTTAATGGATTAAATGGATTAAATAGGTGTGAAAAATCCACAAAGAAATTCGTGAAAATTTGTGCTAATTTGTGGCTAAAAATCACACACAAATTAGTGTGAGTAAAGCCAGCCACAAATTAACACAAATTTTTCACAAATTATTTTTTTTTCATGAGTGGGAGCCACAAAGCTTGAGCTTGTGGAGCGCGCTATTCAAGAATCATGTTGATGAGGGACGTCACGTCGGTTACGTTTACTTCGCCGTCGCCGTTGATGTCGCACACATCGTCGTCGAATGATGCGACATTCAGCAGTTTGTTGATAAGTGCTGTCACATCGCCCACATTTATTTCACCATCACCATCAATATCTCCTGTTTCCACATTGATTTCCGAGATAGATTTGAATCTCTTCCAATATCCATTTTTTTTATACTTATAAATGCTTTTTTTAGGGACAAATAAATCTGCATCGTAGGAAGAAAAAGTGTTATAATAGATTACTGGAGGGGCAGGGTTGAGCGAATAAACGTTTTTCAATTTTTTACAATCACAGAATGCGTAATCCTCAATTTCGGTGACGGAATTACCGATAATGATTGAGGTTAGTTCAGTGCAACCTAAGAATGTCTTTTCGCCAATTTCGGTGACGGAGTTGCCGATGGTGACTGATATCAAATCAGTGCAACCCTCGAAAACTCCTTCGCCAATTTCGGTGACGGAGTTGGGGAAGGTCACAGAGGTCAGGCCTGTGCAACCACTGAAAGCACTTTTGCCGATTTCGGTGACGGAGTTGGGTATGATAATTGAGGTTAGGCTGGTGCACCCCTTGAAAGCATACCAATTAATTTCTGTGACAGAGTTGGGGATGGTGATGGAGGTCAGGCCTGTGCAACCACTGAAAGTTTCACTGCCGATTTCTGTGACAGAGTTGGGGATGGTGATGGAGGCTAGCCCGGTGCAACCCTTGAAAACTCCTTTGCCAATTTCGGTGACGGAGTTGGGTATGATGATTGATTTCAAGCCTGTGCAAGCATAGAATGCGAATGGACTTATTGACACAGAGCCTTCTTTAATGGCGATAGTTGTACCACTTTCCATTTTCCCCTTAAAATCATATGCTACCTTTCCTATATAGACAAGCCCGTCTGGTTGGCTGTTATACCATGGAGTCATGTCGAATGCTCTATAGCCAATTGTGGTGACGGAGTTGCCGATGTTGACCGAGGTCAGGGAGCAACCAGCAAAAGCCCCATCTCCGATTGTAGTGACGGAGTTGGGTATGGTCATCGAGGTCAGGCCTGTGCAACCAGAGAAACCATCAAGATATATGACGGAATTGGGTATGGTGACAGAACGCAGACTTTTGCAATCACGAAAAGCATCGCCACCGATACTAGTGACGGAGTTGGGTATGTTAATTGAAGCGAGACTGGTGCAATTCTCGAAAGCAAAGTTGCCGATGGTAGTGAGGGAGTTGCCGATGGAGACAGATGTCAATCCTGTGCAACCATAGAATGCATTATCTCCGATTTTGGTAACGAAATTGCCGATAGTGACAGAGGTTAGGGCTGTGCAACCCACAAATGCATAGCGTCCAATTTCTCCAATTTCGGTGACGGAGTTGCCATTTTTAGAGGTGGAGTTGCCAATAGTAGCAGAGGTCAGACCAGAGCAACCAAGGAAAGCTTTTTCTCCGATATAGCGGACAGAGGAGGGGATGTCGATAGAGGTTAGGCTTGTACAATCAAAGAAAGCCTTTTCGCCAATTTCTGTGACGGAGTTACCGATGGTGACGGAGGTCAAATCAGTACAACCATAGAAAGCCATTCCACCGATTTCTTCTACAAAGTTAGGGATGGTGACAGAGTGTAACTTTTCGCATTCATAGAAAGTCATTTCACCGATTTTGGTGACGTAGTTAGGAATGTTAACGGAAGTTAGTTGAGTGCAACCACGGAAAGCCCAATCTCCGATTTCTGTGACAGTGTTTGGAATGGAGATGGAGGTCAGCTCTTTGCAATCAATGAATGCCTCACTCCAGATTTTGGTGACATAGTAATTTTTACCACAATAAGTCACTTGCTCCGGTATCGTAATTTTATGGTTGTAATAACCTCCCTTGACTACACCCACACTTTTGTCGCCTATTACCGTATAATTAATGCCTTTGAATTCAAAAGCGGAGGCTGATAGGGTGCTTAGTAGCACCGCTAATGTTATAAATAAAATTCGTTTCATAAAAATTTGTTTTTATGTTATGTGATTAATATTTAGTTGATTACTATTTTTTTTATTCCTTCCATCTAAGCCTTTATATTTGACCTCAGTTTTCCCCGCTGAGGCCAGTTTTTTACAGAAGCCTTGTTTTTTATATTCATTTCTTCATTTTAGTGTTTCTCACGCCCCTGTTGAAACTGGTTTTATGGTAAAAAATGGCACAAAAAGAAAGCGTGGGACGATGCTATTGTCAATTGTTATAGAGGCATCGCCAAACGCCTAACCCTGAAATTGAACAACCCACCCCCACGCCGAAGCCTATATAAGCCTCACCCACTTGTACAGGGGTGGGAGAATACAAGCACAGCGAAGGCGTTTCTGGTTGCCTCAAAATCCCTCAGAGTTGAAAATTGGCGATTTTCTATAACAGGACTTGAAGCGAAACGCTTTCAAATTAATATGTCAGTTATGCACACCACAATATGCCACATAGCCCTAAGGCAAACAGCAAATGCAATATGCACCCACAAATTTAAAATGATTCACCCAATTTTCCAAGAAAATCCTTAATAATCCATAAAAATTAAAGGTTAGGGGTTAGGGGTTAGCGAGTTAGGGGTTGCCGCATCCGAGTGCACCCCTAAAGCCCTATCACCGCCTAAAAAATCAAAAAAATCGGTGCAAATAGGATTTTAATGGATTCAATAGGTGTGAAAAATCCACAAAAAACAATTCGTGTGAAATTTGCGCTAATTTGTGGATGATTTTTAACCACGAATCTCACGAATTTCACGAATAAATATTCTTTGTTGAATCTGTGTGCGACTCCCCTAACTTCTAACTTCTAATTTCTAACCTCTAATTTCTTGGGTTACCAGTTGGGGGTGTCGATGGCGTTGCGGCGGTGTTCTTCTTTGAGGGGGGAATCGGGGTCGATGGCGGCGTATTGCTGCATACGGCGATAGCGTGGACGGCAGATGAAGCGCTCGACCATGTAGGCTGCCACGAAGTAGAATGCCACGAGTGCCCAAAGCATGTAGAAGTTGTGCGACACTTGTTCGAGTGTGGCGGCATCGCTCTGAATGGCGATGTAGCCGTTGGCCGCCCATGTCGATGGTATGGCGTTGCCCACGGCTATCCACAGGTCGCTCATCATATAGCGCGGCCATGAAATGCCTGTGAGGAACACGAATATCACGGAGGTGAACGCCACCACAAGGAAGGTGGATTCGCGGTCGTTGACAAACACTTGCAGCGTTTGCCCCAAGAGCGATGCGCTCAACAGGAACGGCAACATCAGTACCACAATGTCGAGGGTGGAGCCATTCTGTGGGAAGTCGAAGAACATTGGCACGAATTGTAGCACATACACAGTGGGCACAATGTAAATGACCCAGTGACAGAGCATTTTGCCAATGATGGTGGCACCCACACCGGCATCAATCGCCAGCGGGTCGAAGCCACGGTTACGCAAGCGGCGTTCGCGACCACCGCCACGGAGCACGCAAATGCCCAGAATCATACTTTGCTGGAGCACCATCACGAGAATGCAAGGAAGCACCGCCGAGGCGATACCCATCGACACATTGCCGAGTGCCACCTGACGGTTCTCGATAATGCCACCTTCAGATTCAGCCACGGTGCCGGACACGATGCCAATTTTCGCATTCTGAAGTTGCGAACACACATTCATCTGCACATTGGTGAGCGCCGAAAGCATCTGCTTGTAGCGCATCAGCACACCCATATCGGCGTAGAGCGACACCCTACCCTGCCCTCCGCCGAGTGCCTCGCGCGTGAAATTGGCAGGGAAATACACAATGCCATAGCACTCATGCTCATTCATCAGGCGGCGCGCATCTTGCATATTGCTCACATAATCCATCACGCACACCTCAGGCGTGGCGTCGAGCTGACGCACAAAGTCGCGCGTGAGGTGACTACGGTTGTCGTCGACCACCACCACCTTCATATCGTGCGCCACCTCTGTGTTGTAAATCAAAGAATAAAGCACAGGATAAGTGGCACAAAGCACAAGAAAGAAAATGATGACAGCCTCGTCGTGGAACGCAAGGTTGAGTTCGCGCTTCCACACCCGAAACACGTCGATAGTCCAATTGATTATGTTGCGAAAAATTGACATTTTCTGTAATTGATTTCTGAAATTTCGTTAGCCTTTATGGCACATACACCGGGTGCAGACATTCCTTCTTCAATCGCCAAATAAGCGGCCAAGGAAGCAGGATAAATCCAATCAGCACCGCATAATACACGCGGCTGAAGTAGAGGTCGATGCCATTGAGCGCCTGGTCGATGCTGATGAGGAAGAAATACTTCACCGGCATGATAAAACCGATAGCCTCAATCCAAGCGTACATCGACTCCTGTGGCAAAGAGAAGCCGCAGAACGAGAACGAGAGCATACCCAGCAGCGTGCAGAGCATGGAGCCGAGGCGGAAGTTAGGCACCACGCACATCACAAACAGTGCCCAGCCCTGGTTGGCAAGCACAAATAGGAACATAGCCCAAAGCATGTGCGATGGCGCACAATTCAGCGGAAAACCGTAGATGCGGTACATCATCAGTTGAATAAACCACCCCATAGCCGTAAAAATCAAGGTTTGAGGCAGGATTTTACCTGTGATAGCCACGATGATGCTGTCGCCAGCCTCTTGCAGCCATTGTCGGCATGTGCCGTATTTGAGTTCGGTGCCAATGCTGAATGCCGTGACAAGCAAAATAATCAACGCCAAGAAGCAAGGCACAAACGAATTGTTGAGATAGTAACTATAGTTGGTCCACGGATTGTTGAGCGCGTGCACATCGGTCAGCACCGGCTGGAGAGTGGCAGAGATAGTGGGTCCAGGCACACCCAGCGTTTGTAGCGCCGTGCTAACAATCGCTCCGTTTGCCATCACCGATATGGTCTTGAAGCCCTTAAACATGGTGGAGGCCGGCGTGTAGTAAGCATAGTTGATATAGTAACTCACCGTGGGTTTATTGCCGCTGAGCGCCTTTTCGGAGAGGTCGGAGGGAATGTAGAAAAATCCCAGCACCAACCCACGCTGCACGGCATCGGTGGCCTCCTGATAGTTGCGGAAGTGGTATTTCACGTCCACCGTCTTAAACGCCGACAAATTGCGGGTGAGTGTGCGTGAAAGCGACGTGTTGTCGAGGTCGACGATGCCCACCGGCACACGCTCCACAGCACCCTCGTTCATCAAATCAAAGAAAAACCAACTGCTTGCCAACGGCACGACCACCATCATCCAAAAGTACACCTGCCGCCTCACAAGCGAGACAGCACCGTGCTTAAGCGATTGTTTGATGTAGTGGAAAAGCATTTTTTATAATTGATTTTTTATGAGTTATTCAGGAAGCAGAACCGACATGCCTGGGCGGAAACCCTCGATGTGGTCGAGTGGGCGCATCTTCACGGTGAAAGTCTTGCTGTCGTATTGACCATACGCCTTGGTGGCGTTCCACACGGCATAAGAGCCCATATCGTGAATGTAGTACACCTTCATTTTCGCCTCCTTATTGTCGAGAGCAGGAATAGTGACCGTGAGCACGGTGTCCATAGGCAACTTCGAGAGCATTTCCTCACGCACGCTGAAAGCCACCCACATATCCTGAATTTTTGAAATGGTCATGATAGGAGTGCCAAGTGCCACCAGTTCGCCCTCATGTGGGAAAATCTCGCTCACTTCGCCATCGCATGGAGCCACCAAAATTTGGTCTTCGAGCAGCGACTGCACTTCCATCACCGAAGCGCGAGCCACGTCTTCCATACCTTGAGAGGCGGCCTTGTCTTCCTGCTGTGCGCCATTGTGCGCCAACCGGGCTTGCGATTGTGCGGCGGCAACGGCAGCGGTAGCGGCATCGTAGGCAGCCTTTGCCTCGTCGCGCTTCTGCTCGGTCATCACACCCTCTTTATAGAGATTTTCGATACGCTGATACGTTTTGTGAGCGATTTCCTGTGCGGCTTTGGCTTGCTCCACCATGCTGTTGGCGCCACTCTTGATTTCTTCGCGAGTGCCTTTTTCCACCTTTTGCGCAGTGGAGGCAGCCACACGCTGTGCGCTTTGAGCCTTGTAGAGCGCAGCATCTACCGTCTTGCTGCTAATCGACACCAAGGTATCGCCCTTGTGCACATAGTCGCCCTCCTTCACATAGAAGCGCACCACACGCCCTGGCAACTTGCCCGACACACGCACCTGCTCGCAGTCGGCTTGACCTTGGGTGATGTCCTTTGGTGGTTGAATGAGCAGCATACCGAGTGCCGCAATACCAGCCACCACTATGGTAAACACGAAGAGAGCAGCCAGCAATGCCTTGTCGCGCTTGCGTGCGATGGTGCGTTGCTCCTTCACCTCGGCGCGAGCAGTGGGCTGCTCAGAGTTTTTCTTCTTCGATTTCTTTTCTGGCTCATTCGCTTCCTCAACGGCAGCGACAGACTGTGAAACCACTTCTTCCACCTGAGCCTGAACTTTCTGGGTCTGTTCCTTTTTTTCTTGTTCCATATATCGTCGAAAAATTGTTGCTGTGATACAAAAATATATTAATACTTCATCTGCCCCATCACCTTTGAGAGGTAAACGTCGCAGAGTTGAATGTCGATTTGTGCGTCGATGTTTTCGCTGTAGGCTTGCACCCAAGCAGTTTGTGCGCCAATCACTGTATCGAGGTTGGTCACGCCCTCACGGAATCCGAGTTGTGCGCAACGCAAGTTCTCGTCAGCTTGTGCGAGGTGCGACTTGGTCTTTTCAAAAGTTTTCCAAGCCTCCTCGTAGCGGAATTTCGCCTGATTCACCTGAAGGTTGATTTTCTCGCGAGCATCGTCGATTTGCACCTTGCGCAGTCGAGCCTCGGCTTGCGCCTCCTTGTATTTGTTGCTCAGTCCGCCCCAGTGCCACAACGGAATCTTCACCATTGCGCCCACCGAGAAGGCAAAGCCAAACTTGTTTTCAAAGCCGTTGTATGAGTTAGGGTTGGTGCCGTGGTAAGCCGCAAATGCCGCAATCTGTGGCATCATTTCGCTCTTTGCCACTTTGGCTTTCTCGTCGAAAATCTTAGCGGCTATTTCAAGCGAACGAATATCGCTGCGGTTGGCATACACCGAGTCCATCTGCAAATGCGTTGGGCGAAGCGTTCCGCCTATCTCGTCGCGGTTTTCATCTGCAAGCGTAAAGCGCACATTGATGGGCTGACCGCAAATTTGGTTCAACGCCATGCGAGAGAGTTCCAAACCATTCACCACCTTGGTGAGATTCACATTTGCCTCGTTCACCTTCACATCCACGGTGAGTTTGTTGGCCTTGGTAGCCACACCCTCCTTAATCATTTTCTCCACATCGCTGTCGAGGTTCTGAACCAGTTTCAAATAACTCTCCACCAGTTTTTTCTTAGCCACGAGCGACACCACGCGCCAGTATGCCTCATCTACGCTATACACCACATCTTGCACCTTGGTGTCGTGCATATTGCGCGCAAGTTCTTCGGCATAGTGGGTGATATTGTTCATCGCACGGATTTTGCCACCCATGTAGATAGGCTGCGTCATGGTCACCGATGCGGCAAACACATTGTGCACATCGTAGGTGAGTGCGCTTTTTGGGAGCAAAGCCACCTGCGAAGGAATCACCGAGCCTTCGTGAATCACGGGCAGACCAGTGGTGGGGTCCTTCACAAGATTGAAGTCGTAGGATCCGGTTGCGGGGTTGAAAGTCTTGGTGGGAAGCAACTGATCTTTATCCACGAGCGAGAGTTTCTTCTGATTGTAGATATATCCACCCTCAAAGTCAAAACTTGGCAGATAAGCCGCCTCAGCCTGTTTGCGCTGGTAGCCAGCCTGCTCAATTTTGATTTGCTGTTGCAGAATTTCCTTATTGTTGGCAATAGCCATGCGGCGACATGAATCGAGCGACACTGTGCCCTGCCCCATTACTGGAATCGCCGACAAAATGATGATACCTAATAAAAATTTTCGCATTTTTATTTTGCAATTTCTACGCGAAAAGCCACAAGTGCCAATCACGCCAATTAAACACAGAATGCAAATTTAATAATAAAACTCACAAATTGTTACACCTCGTGGCTATATGAACCACAATTATTGGATAATTGAACAAAAAAAGTCCACCACCCCCACAAATTCACACAAAAAAATGGGGGGTTACACAGCCACAAAATTCTATGATTTTCTTAGCCACAAATTTTCACAAATTTTCACAAATTATTAATTGTGTGGAAGTGGGTGATGATTAGAGAACCAGGCGTTTATATACGAATGAGGGCTCACCAAAGTTTAGCAAAAGAGCTACTTTGGTGTTAGTTGCTTTCATATAATTTAGGGTTTGGGCAATATGCTCGTTGTTTAACTGGGATTTTGCTTTCAATTCAACTATAATCTTGTCAAAGCAATAAAAATCGGCATAATACTTTTTGTCGAGTTTAATGCCCTTATAAAAGATTTCCAGCTGCTTTTCGCGCTCAAAAGGAATGCCCTGAAGCCGCATTTCAATAGCTAATGCCTGCTGATATACTTCTTCAAGAAAACCGTTCTTCAGTTCGGAGTGGACAGTCATCGCCGCCCCAATTATTTTATAACACTCCTCTTTCAACAAGAATTCACCCATAATCTAACTTCAAAAAAATAATTTGTGAAAATTTGTGCTAATTTGTGGCCAAAGAAAACCCATATTTTGTGCTAATTTGTGGCCAATTCCCCATATAATTTCTATGTGAGAGGTGGGGATTAGGCGTCGAAGATTTCGCCTTTGCGGCGCTTTTCTTGATATTGGCGCTCTTTTTCTTGGCGCTGTTGTTCCTTGAGTTGGTCTTTTGTGGGCTTCGGGTCTTTTTGGTCGCGCTTTTGGATTTTCTGTTTGCGTGTTTCGTGGTTGGGCTTGCGGTCGGGATTTTCGGCAAAACTCTTCACCACTTCCTCCACAGCCTCACGGTTGCCGAACAGGTAGTTGACCACGATTTGCACCACCAGTTCGCTTTTCTTCGACACCAAATTCACGAGCAGTCCACGCGTGCCGTCGGGCATAATGCCTTCCACAGCGTAGGTGTCGAAGTTCTTCACCTTGATTTTGGTTTTCTTCACCTCATACATATTGAAATCGGCGGCCTTGCGCTGGAGCGTGGTGAGGTAGATGTCCTTCTTGCTGTCGGTGTCTTTGGTGTAGAGGTGCACGGTGAGCAGCATATCCTCCCACTTACGCTCATAGCGCACGCTGGTGTTCAACAACTCAAACCCTCCTTCTGGAACAGAGAAGTTCAGATTGTATTTACTCCAAGTGAGGTCGAGAGCCATTGCTGGAAGCACGGCTGCCACCATCAGAAGAACGAATATTGCTTTTTTCATCATCGCGTTTTGCTTTTTCATATTGATTATAACACAAAAGTAATAAAAATGTTATATCCACCTACCCATTTTATAAAAAATTAAGAGGTGACCGCCGAAAAAACAGTCACCTCTCATCTATTTCAATCGAGATTGATAGTCGGGAATGAATTAGCGGCGTTTTTTACCACCACCGCGCTTTTGCTGTTCGCGCATAGCGGCTTGCTGCTGGCGTTGCATCTCTTCCATGCGAGCCATCCAACCGCTTTTCTTTTTAGGCTTCTTGCTGTATTCTGCCATTTTTGCACGCACATCTTCTTCCTTCACCGAAGCTCGCACTGCATAAGTGGTGGCGATGGTGATGAGGAGCGACACGAAGTAGTAGTAACTCAAACCAGATGCGTAGTGGTTGAAGAATACCAGGAAGAACACTGGCATCAGATACATCATCCACTTCATGCCTGGCATACTCTGGTTTTGGCTCTGCGACTGCATCGACACATAAGTGTAGAGAATGTTGGTGGCGGTCATCAACAAGCAGAAGAGGCTAATGTGGTTGCCGAAGTAGCTGCTGATGAGTGGAATTTGGGTGGTCCAACTCACAATGGCATCAGGAGCCGAGAGGTCGTGTGCCCAAAGGAACGACTGGCCGCGCAATTCGATACATGATGGGAAGAACGCAAACACGGCGATGAGCACTGGCATCTGGAGCAACATTGGCAAGCAGCCGCCAAACATGCTGGCACCGGCAGAGCGGTAGAGTTCCATCGTCTTTTGCTGACGCTTCATGGCATCGGCTTGGTCGGGATATTTTTCGTTGATAGCCTTCACATCTGGTGCGAGAATCTTCATCACAGCCTGTGAGCGGTAACTCTTGATAGTGAGTGGAGTGAGCACCAATTTGATGAGAATGGTGAGAATCAGAATAATGATACCGTAACTGCCAATAAAAGAGCCTAACCAGTCGAACACAGGAATCACCACCCATGTGTTGATCCAGCGGAAGAGTGTCCAGCCCAGTGGAATGAGGCGTGTGAGGTGAAGGTCCTCAAATTCAGGATTGTCGCCACCAGGATATTGCTTAATCATTTCGTCGATGTTGCTCAGCGCCTTATAGCGGTTAGGACCGAGATACAGGAAGAATGATGCAGGGTTGGCGTTGTCGGCTTGGTATTCGATTTCTGAGTGTACGGTGAGCATTTTCAGATAATCGTTAAACTCTGGCGACTTCTTGTCGAATGGCACGCTGGTGAGCGTCATGCCGCTGAATTGCTTCTGAGCGATGAACACAGATGAGAAATACTGGTTCTTCGCAGCCACCCACTTCATAGCGTCGGTGAAGTTTTCTTTTTGTTCCGAACTTTCGGTGAGGTAGTCGGCGTCGTTGTCGCCCACAAACTTGTAGTAGAGTGTGCTATTGCGCTCTTCAAACATACCGTCCACTTCGTGGCGACGCATCTTCTGCTTCCAGTCGAAATACATTGGGTTGCTGCTGTCGAGCACACGGTTCATATTCTTTTGCACCACTTCCATGTGCACCACATAGTTGTCGGGGCGGAGGGTGTAGCGAATACCGAATTGAGCACCATTAGGGAAGTTCAATGCCATCAGCACGCTTGAATCGGTCTTTTCCACAGGCTCGAAATAGAAGTCCTGGGTGTTGTAGCGTTGGGTGCTGGTGTTGAGCATGAAGCCATACTCGTTTTCACCTGGTGAGAACACCTCAACATACTTGCCAAACGCCTTGTTCGAGGTGTTGTGGGTGGATTTGTAGTTAGGAAGGGTGGCGCGAGTAATCATTGCGCCCTTGCTTGAAATCACAAGTTGAAGTGAGTCGTTCTTAATCACCACCGAGTCGTTGCGTGGAGTCATCATCGCAGAGAAGTCCCCATTGCGGGTGTAGGTGTTGTTAAGTTCGCGCAGAGCAGAAGCCATAGCGGGGCTGAGTGCCTCGGTTTCGGCGTCGTTCACGGTCTGCGCTTTGCCGTCGATGTTGAGGGAGGCTTTCACCTTGCCGTCAACGAGAGCCACTTGAAGGTCGGCGGTCTTAATCACGGCAGAGTCGCCACCGTAATTCTTCAAGTTTTCTTTAAGTTTCGCGAAATCGTTGGCTGATAGCGAATCTGTGGCAACTTGTTTGTCACCGCTGTCTTTCTTATCTTGATTGCTGGCAACCTGTTCCTGTTTTTGCTGCGCAATCTCTTCCTCGCTTGGTGCGAAGATGATATTGAACCCAAAAATCACAGCCATCATCAAGAGTAAGCCGATAATCGTGTTTTTGTCCATCTTAAATAATTAATCGTTCCGCAGTATGGTAACTGCAAATCAATGTTTATTTGTTTAGTTAGTAAATTATTTATTTCTCATTTTTATTTTTAATCACCGCACGCACAAATGCCATAAACAGTGGGTGTGGATTCAGCACCGTGCTGCTGTATTCGGGGTGGTATTGTGTGCCCACATACCACTTCAGCGATGGAATCTCCACCACTTCCACCAAGTGAGTTTCGGGGTTCTCGCCCACACACTTCATGCCGGCTGCTTCGAATTGGGAGCGGAACTTCTCGTTAAATTCATAACGATGGCGGTGACGCTCCTTGATGTCGGTGCACCCGTATGCTTCTGCAACTTTCGTGCCACTCTGCAAATGGCAGTCGTAGCAGCCCAGTCGCATGGTGCCACCCATATAGGTGATGCTCTTTTGCTCTTCCATGAGGTCGATCACATTATATGGTGTGTCGGGGTCCATTTCGGTGCTGTTGGCAGAATCCATGCCCAACACATTGCGGGCAAATTCCACCACCATGCTCTGCATACCCAAGCAAATACCGAAGGTGGGCATATCGTGCTCACGGCACCATTTCAGTGCCACATATTTGCCCTCGGTGCCTCGCTGTCCGAAGCCCGGTGCCACAATCACACCGTCGAGGTCGGAAAGTTTTTCAGCCACATTGCCGTCGGTGAGTTGCTCAGAGCTGATGTATTTAATGTTCACCTTGTAGTCGTTGTAGGTGGCTGATTGCAAAAGTGCCTCGTCAATCGACTTATATGCATCTTGCAGTGCCACATATTTGCCCACAAGCCCGATTGTGAGTTCATCTTTCGCATTGTTGAGGTGCGCAAGATACTGGTTCCAGGCTGTGAGGTCGGGCTCTCCAGAGTATGGCGTGCCAGTCTTTTCGAGAATGATGTTGTCGAGTTTCTGGTCGTGCATCATCAGCGGTACCTCGTAAATCGAAGGTGCGTCCACGCTTTGCACTACGGCGTTTTCTGCCACATTGCAGAATTGCGCCACCTTGCGAAGCATATCCTCTGGAATATCCTTTTCGGTGCGGAGCACCAGCACATCGGGCTGAATACCCACTTGCTGGAGTTGCTTCACCGAGTGCTGTGTGGGCTTGGTTTTCAATTCCTTGGCCGCACGGATATATGGCACATAGGTGAGGTGCACGCACACGCATTTGCTTCCCAGTTCCCATCGAAGTTGGCGCACTGCCTCCAAAAATGGGAGCGACTCAATATCGCCCACAGTACCGCCAATTTCGGTAATCACAAAGTCGAATTTTCCGGTGCTGCCCAAGTGCTTCACCGAGTTTTTAATCTCATCGGTAATGTGAGGCACCACTTGCACCGTCTTTCCTAAATAATCACCACGACGCTCCTTGTTGATCACCCTTTGGTAGATGCGACCGGTGGTCACATTACTTGCACGCGATGTGCGAATGTTGGTGAAGCGTTCGTAATGCCCCAAGTCAAGGTCGGCTTCGTATCCGTCCTCTGTCACATAGCATTCGCCATGCTCGTAAGGATTCAAGGTTCCGGGGTCGATATTGATATAAGGGTCAAATTTTTGGATTGTAACACTAAAGCCTCTTGAGAGAAGCAGACGAGCTAACGACGATGAGATAATTCCTTTACCAAGTGACGATACCACACCGCCAGTTACGAAAATGTACCGAGTATCCATAATTCTGACTATATCTGGAAAATATTTTAATTCAAACCACAAAATTAGCAATAAATATTGATAGCAGTTATAAAATTTAAGAACATTTTTCACATATCCGAAAAAATTGGCATCTGCGGCGCCCTCTCGATATTTAACTTTAGTTTTATGTCGTGTGCAATATTCTTGCCCACGATTTGAAATACCTTTGCAACGTGAGATTAAAACAAACGATATTCAACATCAAAAAAAACTAAAGATTATGAAACGCGACAACAACATCAAGCAAATGGCTCTCGATTTCGAGCACCCTGAGAACAACTATCTTACCGCGGAGCAAATCCACGAACGTGAGGAAGCAGAAAAGCGCCGCATCGATGAAGCATTCCGCAAAGGCGTGTATGTGGTTTCGCTACTGGTGATTTTGTCGAATTTCATATTCATTTAACCCAAATCGGTCATTAGGGCTTGTGGTATTTCGGAGTTTTAGAAGAATG